>Ga0182024_10000575_pt1 | contig 95269 bp, 81 predicted proteins | sample P32metaG_FD_120480 | JGI IMG/M metagenome (GOLD analysis project Ga0182024, IMG submission 120480) | Permafrost microbial communities from Stordalen Mire, Sweden - P3-2 metaG (Illumina Assembly) | ecosystem: Environmental > Terrestrial > Soil > Wetlands > Permafrost | place: Sweden: Stordalen... | reverse complement strand
AATTGCGTTTGAGCTGTGAAGATTCCTTGCCCGAAGTCGCACTTTCCCGTGCAGGCGGTGATCGAACCGTCGGCATTAACGGCCAGCCACGAATCGAGTTGGCTCGGATCGATATGAGAAGAATGCGTCGCGAAAGGTCCTTGAGAGTGCCTTGCCCAGGGAAACGAAGGAACTGAGCCAAATCTCCCAAATCCAATGATCAGCGCGCCAGAATTCTTCAAAAAGTCACGACGAGATCGAATCATTCTTGTTCCTCTCGGCGTATTTTCGAATCGCCCGTAGCATCCGCGTATGGGTGAAGCAGCGGCACAGAATCCCTCCGAGCGCATCGCGAATCTCCACATCCGACGCCGCCGGATTGTTATCGAGCACAACTTTTGCCGTTAGAATTACACCGCTGAGACAGAATCCGCATTGCGCCGCCCCCTCTTCGATGAATGCCTGTGGAAGAGGATGGGGCTTCTCCGCTGTCCCCAACCCCTCCAAGGTCGTGACCTCATAATCGCCAACGGAGCGGAGCGGCAGCACGCACGAGCGAACCACTTGCCCGCGCAAAATCACAGTGCACGCCCCGCACTGCGCCATGCCGCAACCAAATCGTGGGCCGCGCAGCCCGAGCTCATCGTTCAGCACAAACAGCAGCGGAGTATCCGGGTCGACCGTCACGCTATATTTTTGACCATTTACGATCAGAGTGGTTTGCATAGTCATGGCCCAGGTGCACTCTATATTAGGAGAAGTTCGGAGGCGTGCAAAATCGGGATTTGCATGGAGATCGCGATGCGATCTTGGGTAAGCTACCGTTTGGCAGCGCTACGGCAGCTTGGCGTATCGCACCTTAGCTTCGAGCAAAAGGGCCATGTCAGGATCCGCGTCTTTCCAAAGTTTGAGGAAATCCTGATACGCGGCGGGGCTCTGGGCCGTATCGCCCGGCGTAGGCGCGTCCCGCTGGAAGATGGGACAGCGCGCCGATGGGTTCGTTGAGCAGCATCTAGCGATGGTCGAGGATTTTCTGAAACTATGCCGCCGCTTTACTACCCGGACGTGCTGCGAGATAGGCTTCTGGCTCGCACATAAACGGGATACCGGTTGGGGGGGTATGAATTGTTAGCTAGAATATGTGTCGCTCAGTCCCAGGACGGGAACGTTCGGCCGCCTTCCGGTAACCAACTACCTCAGTGCGGCGGCATAATGGCCGGTACAATAGAAGGATGAAAACGTTCAAAATCGCAGTCATCGCCGGCGACGGCATCGGCAAGGAAGTGGTCCCCGAAGGCATCCACGTCCTGGAAGCCGCTGCCAAGCGCTTCGGCTTCCAACTAACCTGGCATCCCTTCGACTGGAGCTGCGAGCGCTACGTAGCCACCGGCAAAATGATGCCCGACGACGGCCTGCAACAACTGCGTCCGTTCGACGCCATCTACCTGGGCGCGGTAGGACACCCCACCGTCCCCGACCACATCTCCCTCTGGGGCTTGCTGATCCCCATCCGCCGCACCTTCCAGCAATACGTAAATCTCCGCCCCGTCCGCCTCTTCGACGGCATCGAAACGCCGTTAAAAAACTGGAAGCCCGGCGAAATCGATTTCGTAATCGTCCGCGAGAACTGCGAAGGCGAATATTCCAACGTAGGCGGCCGCCTCTACGAAGGCACCCCCGAAGAACTGGCCATCCAGCAAAGCATCTTCACCCGCCGAGGCGTAACCCGAGTAATCCGTTACGCCTTCGAGCAAGCCCGCAAAAGCAAAAAGCATCTGACGTCTGCTACAAAATCCAACGGCATTATCTTCACCATGCCGTTCTGGGACCAATGCTTCCAGGGAATCGCCGCCGACTACCCGGACGTCCGCACCGACCAATACCACATCGATATCCTGACCGCCCACTTCGTTCGCCACCCCGACTGGTTCGACGTAGTCGTAGGCTCCAACCTATTCGGCGACATCCTCTCCGACCTGGGACCAGCAGTGGTAGGTTCGATCGGCATAGCCCCCAGCGCCAACCTAAACCCCGAAAGGGAATTCCCCTCGATGTTCGAGCCAGTCCACGGTTCCGCCCCAGACATAGCCGGAAAGGGGATCGCCAACCCCATAGGCCAAATCTGGTCCGGCGCCATGATGCTCCGCCATTTAGGCATTCCGGAAGCCGCGGACGCGGTAGAAAGTGCGATAGCGCAAGTTCTAGCAAAGGCCGAAGTCCGCACTCAGGATATCGGTGGCCGTGCCAGCACCAAAGATTTGGCTGCAGCAATCGCTTCAGCGGTGACCGATGCGAAATAGCAGTGAAAAATGAATTGGCAAACCGACTTCGAGGGAAACTCTTGCAGCGGCCCGCTTTTACCCTGAGCTTCGAAGGGTCAAGAGGCCGGGTTTAGACGTAACCTCGCCGGCGCTGCACCAAACTTCGCCGAATCTATTGCAGCGAGAACTCGATGGTCTGATCTTTTAGCTTGTAGGTCAGCTCCAGCGGCGTCTTCTTCTTCTCGCGGATGGACGCGGGGAAATAAAGATAACCAGACACTGGCTTGGCGGCGGTCCCTTCGGGCAAGCCCCTTTCAGCGAGCTCGAGTTCAACGTTGTGATAATCGTGGTCGGGCGCAGGGGCAGAAGAAGTTCCGGAAGGATCTACGCCAACACCGACGCCGGTTTCGGTGTCAACGCCATGGTATTTCACTGGTCGACCAGTAACCGGATCGATGTAGGTCCCGGATTCGTACCCTACGCCGACGCTCGTGGTCGTTGATACGCGACTGGTAGCCTCTGGTTTTTTCTCCAGCCGAGCCGCGACCACCTGGGGGCTCATGGGCCTTGCGGCGATATCGGTGCCCTCGGGACGCAGCGAGAAATCGTCGAGCAGGACGTCGGCAGGTTTATCTTTCGCAGGGTAAAACGCAACTTCGACAACGATGCAGCAACGATTGAGGTTGGCAGAAAACTTTTTGTGACCTTGATCGGCGGTCAGCATTTCGGCGCCGATAACGAGTCCGTCACGCTCCGCGTGCGCATGGTATTTGTCGGCGCTCTCACGCGGAACGGTGCCTTTGGGACCGGCAGAAGCCAACGCAGCAACGGCGATCAATGCAATCGAGGCCCAGAGTTTCTTTCGCATCGCGTACCTCGGATCTACCGGCGATACTGCGCCTGGGTGCGGAGTCAGTCAAGGGGCGGGTTTTATGGAGCGGTCTTGCGACGTCGGACACGCACTGCGGGCTCTGAACGGGCAACGTTAGGCCAAGGCGGGTCCGGGCCGAGCAAGCCCGCCCCCTACAAAAATGGCGAAACTTGCTGGAATGACGAGGTTGGGGTGAACCATGAGAGGCTGTTCGGACGTACTATTGCGCTGCGTGGGGTCCGCGTGTATGCTTGAAAAATGTTGGCTAACCCCCAGACGATTCTTCGCGCGGCAGCTTGTTGCTGTCTCTGTTGTATGTGTGTGTCTTCTGGCGCGGGGAGGCTGGGCACCTAGCAACACAACATTAGCCTCGGTTTTATGAACCCCACCGCCAGAAAGAAATGGCCGGTGGGTTTTTTATTTTGGCGCAAGTGCTCGGCACCGACGAACTGGATGAGATTCAACAAAGAATAAACGAACAGGAGATTGAAAATGGCTGATTACAAGCACCCGGAAGTTCTCGTTTCCACCGAATGGGCGGCGAAGAATTTAAATGCCCCCAATACCCGCTTGATCGAAGTGGATGTCGATACTACTGCATACGATCAAGGCCACATTCCCGGAGCTGTCGGATGGAATTGGCAAACGCAGCTGCAGGATAATGTCCGGCGCGATTTGATCGACCAGGCTGCGCTGGAGGCGCTGCTGAGCAAGTCGGGCATCTCCAACGACACCACCATTCTGCTGTACGGCGATAACAACAATTGGTTCGCGGCCTACGCCTTCTGGCAATTGAAGTATTACGGCCACAAAGACGTAAAGTTGATCAACGGCGGACGCAAGAAGTGGCTGGAAGAAAAGCGTGAGGTTACCACCGAACCGGCCAAGGTGGCGGCTACAACGTATCATGCCGGCGAACCGGATAATTCGATTCGGGCATTCCGCGATGAAGTGCTGGGCATCGTGCAGAAGAAGACGGCCGGCCATCTTGTGGACGTGCGTTCGGCGGACGAATTCAGCGGGAAAATCATTGCGCCTCCGGGAATGACCGAGACGGCGCAGCGCGCCGGACACATTCCCGGAGCGGCGAACATTCCGTGGGCGCAAGCCGCGAACGAAGACGGCACGTTTAAATCGGCCGACGCTTTGGTGAGCTTGTATCAGGGCAGGGGCGTGACCGGTGGTGACCAGACGATTGCCTATTGCCGCATTGGCGAACGCAGCTCGCATACCTGGTTCGTGCTCAAGTACTTGCTCGGATACGATGATGTGAAGAACTACGACGGTTCTTGGACTGAGTGGGGCAACTTGATCGGAGCCCCAGTCGTAAACCAAACCGCCTCGGGATCGAAAGCCGCCGGCGCACACTAACGCAGGTGTTGCCCGAGGAGGTTGGTCCCCCCGGGAAAATGTAGGCCCGGCAAGGCTGAGATGTAGTTCCCGAAAATATGGGGACGCACTTGAGCGAGTCCCAGTGTTTCGCTGAGTTTGCGAATTCGCTCAGAGCTTGGCAGCATCTGCGATTTCTCCGGAAGAAATGGATTGCAAGTGCCAGAGCTTGTGAGATAGTTTCTTCCGGATTCGGTGGCGCGGTCGCCAAGTGGTAAGGCAAAGGTCTGCAAAACCTTTATCGGCGGTTCGATTCCGCCTCGCGCCTCCAAAATCTTTTTGAACTGCTCCTCATGGTTGTCTTCATTTTTGCTTCCCTAATTTTCCCTCGAAATGACGAGGTGTCACGCGCGTGTCAATCAAATGTCAAAGTGAAATACGCGCTTAGTCCTTGGCTTTAGTCCTTCGTTAGTCCCTCCCGCAGTGCGCTTTTGATCCTGTTGGTTCCCGCCGAATTGCGAATACTTACTGTGACTTCAGGAGAGTGGCATGGACAAGGTCATTCGCATTCTGGTGGCTAATCAGCCTCGGGTGATGCGCGACTTGCTGCTGGCTACGCTGGCGGATCGTCTGGACGTTGACATTGTCGGGGAAGTGTCGAATGAGGCGGAGATTGCTCGCGCGGTGAAAACAACTGCGCCGGATTTGGTGGTGATTTCGCTGGATGAGCTTGGACAGCGGCCGCGGATTTGCGATGCGGTCTTGCGAGCTCATCCCCACGTGCGGATTATTGCGTTGGCTAGCGAGCACAATCAGAGCGTTTGTTACTGGGCTTCGATGCAGCTGGATATTCATAGCAGCGATATTGAGCCTTCGCAGGGTGGGATTCTCAGCGTGATGAGAAACATTGTTGAGGGAGTCGGAGGTTGGGCGTGACGCTTTCTGCTGCGCAGCGAAATCATCACAACGGTTTTTCAGTCGGCTTCGATGCCGCGCGACCCGCCTTGGCTCTCACGCGCTACGTCTTGCGGGCGGTTGTGCGATCGGGCGTCGCTTTTCTGTGTATCGCCATGCTGAGTGTCGGGGTTCGGGCGCAGGACAGCGGAAGACCCGCGTCTGCGCCGGGCGATGGAGCACTGTCTGAACATCATCGGTCGGCGGAGAGTTCGGATTTGGTTAAGGAGAATTTGCAGCGGGTGGCGGCTTCGGCGGTGCAGATTCGGGCTGTGTTGGTTAAGGATCCGGGATTGTTGGTGGAACTGAAAGGGTGGGTGGCTCGGGAGGCGGGGGACAACGGGCAAGTGGTGGAGGATTCGGCGGTTAGCGATTCGGGGATATTTGAGCGGTTGGATTCGGATTTGGCATTTCGGTCGGTGGCTACCCGGTTGGTGCAGAGATACGGGTATCTGCTCCCTAGTGTGAATCCGGATTCGGATGCGGCTAAGGAGCAGGATTTGATTTTGAAGGAGCGGGCGCGGCGGTTGGTGCAGATTGAGGGGCAGGAAGATGCACAGGCTCTGCAGCCTAGGCCGGCGGACAAAGTTGAGCGGACTTCGGGTTGCGATGATGAGCGCGAGGCGAATTGCAACGAGGCGCCGGTTACTGGCGCTCGGCAGCGAGCGCCTCGTCCTCAGGCGATGCCGGAGTCGGAGCCGAGTTTACCTTTGCTGCCAGATTCCGTGTCTCCGGCGGACCTTGCGCGGACGTTGCGGGCGGCTTCGAACGGGGAGGATGGAGTTGGGCAATCACCGATAGGAGCGGAGGCTGGCTTTAGCTTGACTTCGAATCCGATGCGGCGATCGCAGGACGGAATGGGAGGTGGCTTGGCGGCGCGGCCGGAAATTGGCGGTGGGAGCGGTGGAGGGAATTCGCTGCTGGATTTGATTCCGGGTTCAAGTGGGGCTGATCTGGCGCGGGGCGGGGTGTCTGGTGGCAAAGAGTCGAAAATTGTGCGGCTGCCTGGCAGTCGCAACGGGATGGAGGCTAAGGATTTGGCGCCGGTGATGATGGAGCGGAAGGCTAATCCGTATTCCGATGTTCCTTCTCTTTACGACTTGTATGTGCAGGCTTCGCCGCGAGAGCAGAATTTGTCGCGGTTTGGGTTGGAGGTGTTTCGCAATGGGACGCGGGAACTAGACGCGGTTCCTATGGATGTGCCCGTGGGGCCGGATTACGTGGTTGGGCCAGGGGACGGACTAGCTATCGATTTGTGGGGTGGGTTGTCGCAACGATTTGTGCGGACTGTGGATCGCGAGGGGCGTATTGCCTTGCCGGAGGCTGGGCCGCTTTTGGTTAGCGGGCGGACTTTGGGGGACGTGCAGCAGGCGGTGCAGTTGGCGTTGCGATCGCAGTATCAGGATGCTTCGGCGGATGTTTCGTTATCGAAGTTGCGGACTGTGCGGGTTTATGTGGTGGGCGAAGTTGCCGAGCCGGGGGCTTACGACATCAGCTCGCTTTCTACGCCGTTGAATGCGTTGTTTGCCGCAGGTGGGGTTACGGCGCGGGGGTCGCTGCGCGGTTTGAAACATTACCGTGGCAAACAGCTGATTGAAGTTGTGGATGCTTACGATTTGTTGCTGCGCGGGGTGGGGTCGGACGCTAAGCGTTTGGAGAATGGCGATTCTTTGATGGTGCCCCCTGTTGGTGCCCAGGTGATGGTTAGCGGAATGGTGCGGCGGCCGGCGATTTACGAATTGCATGAAGAGACTTCGCTGGCGGACGTGATTGGTTTGGCTGGCGGGATCTTGCCGGCGGCGGCGTTGCAACACATCGAGCTGCAGCGGTTGCAGGCACACGAGAGACGGACCATGCAGACCATTGAGGTGTCGGCGGGCGGAGATACGGCGGCGATCGAAAAGGAATTGAGCGCGATCAAGATTGAGGACGGGGACGAGGTTCATATTTTTCCGATCGCGGGTTACAACGAGAACGCGATTTATTTGCAGGGGCATGTGCAAAGGCCGGGGCGTTATTCGTATCACGACGGAATGAAATTGACGGACGTGATTGCTTCTTATGGCGATTTGCTTCCTGAACCTGCTGGGCATTATGCGGAGATTGTGCGGTTGAACGCGCCGGATTTTCGGCCGAGCGTTGAGAGCTTCGATCTTGCGGCTGCGCTTGCCGATCCTGCGAGCAGTCCGAAATTGCAGGCGCTCGATACCGTGCGGATTTTCAGCCGATACGATTTCGAGCAGGCACCTACAGTGTGGATCGGGGGAGACGTGCGGTCTCCTGGGAATTACCGGACGTCGGGGCAAGCTCATTTGCGGGATGCGATTTATCTGGCGGGAGGCGTGTCTCCCGATGCGGCTTTGGATGCTGCGCAGTTGTTTCGCACGCAAGTTGACGGGACTTTGAAAATTGTCAGCGTGAATTTGGGGGCGGCCTTGGCGGGAAATCCTGCGGACAACTTGATCTTGCAGCCGCGAGACCGGCTGTTGGTACACCGGAGCCCGGCTCGGGTGGAACCGGCGACGGTTTATATCAAGGGTGAAGTGGCGAAGCCGGGGCGGTATCCGCTGACTAGCAATATGCATGTAGAGGATTTGATCGGGATTGCGGGGGGATTGAAACGCAGTGCGGACCATGCGAATGCGGACCTGACGAGTTATGCGGGCGGTGATACGCATCCTGTGGCCACACAGAGCCGGACGGTGGAGCTTTCGGCGGCGCTGGTTGGCGACGAGCACGCCAATGTGTCCATGCGCGATGGGGACGTGCTCACGATTCGGCAGAATCCTGGGTGGAACGATATTGCAGCTTCGGCGACGGTGAAAGGTGAGGTGGAGCGCGCCGGTTCCTATGGAATCAAGCCTGGGGAGCGGTTGAGTTCTTTGGTGGAGCGGGCCGGGGGATTTGGCCCACAGGCTTATCCATATGGGGCGGTGTTGATGCGGCGGGAGGTGCGGGATTTGGAGATGCGGTCGCGTGGGGAGTTGGTGGAGCGGATGAAGATGGAGCAGGTCAGCCTGAAGGCGCTGCCGGAGAACACTGCGGATGAGAAGAATGCGAAGTTGACGGCGCTGGCGCAGACCGAGACGGCGCTTACCCAGTTGCAGGAGAACCAGCCGGTTGGGCGCGTTGTGGTGCATATACAGGCGAATGCCAGTGCTTGGCGAAATACGGAGACGGATGTGCCGGTGCGGGATGGAGATGTGCTCTTGATTCCGAAGAAGGCGGACTACGTGGCGGTTAGCGGGCAGGTTTTTCATCCTACGGCGATTGGGTATCGGTCGGGGCGGAGTGCGAAGTGGTATTTGGGGCAGGCGGGTGGATTGACGCAGTTGGCGGATAAAAAGGCGGCGTTTGTGATTCGGGCGGATGGGTCGGTGATTGGTTCGAAGAATAACTCGGAATTTTGGAGTGGGGATCCTTTGGAGGCGGTTTTGAAACCTGGTGATTCGATTGTGGTGCCGGAGAGGGCGCCGAATGTTGGCGTTAGGAATTGGAACAATATTTTCCAGGCCGCGCAGGTGGCTTCCTCATTGGCGTTTGCGGTGGCTTATTTGAAGCCTTGATGGTTGTTGCGATTGAGGCCAGGAACAACAGACAAAGATATCCCAGAGACGCTGAGGGCGCGGAGTTTCACGTGGCTAGGTTTAGGGAGTTAGCGTGAATGTGAATGGCAATGAGGTGGTGCGGGTGGCTCGGGAATCCGGTGCTGAGAACGGGTATGCGCGGCGGGTAAATGCTGCGAGTCGCGCTCGGCTGATGCGTGAGGAGAGGATTGCGCGGGCGCGGGTTGTCTGGGAGAACCGCCGGACGCTGGCTTGGTCGACGTTGTGCGGGTTTGTTCTCAGCATTTTGGTGGCTCTGATTTTGCCTAAGGGGTTTGAGGCTACGGCGAAATTGATGCCGCCGGAGTCCGGTTCGAGTGGTGGGGCGGCATTGGTGGCTGCTTTGGCGAGTCGCGGGACCGGAATGCTGGGCGGGATGGCCGGGGATTTACTTGGTGTGAAGGGGAACGGACCGGTTTTTGTGGAGATTTTGGAAAGCCGGACGGTGGCGGACCGGTTGATCGAGGAGTTTCAGCTTAGCAAGGAATATCGCACTACCAAGATCGAGTACACGCGGAAGCAGTTGGAGGCGCATACCAAGATTACCGAGGACCGCAAAAGTGGCGTGATTACCATCACGGTTACGGATCGCGAACCGTATCGGGCTGCGGCTATGGCGCAGGCTTTTGTCGGGGAGCTGGATCGGCTGGTGTCGCAGCTTAGTACTTCGTCGGCGCGGCGGGAACGGATTTTCTTGGAAGAGCGATTGACTACCGTGAAGAGCGACTTGGACGACGCGGCGACTAAGTTCAGCGAATTCGCCAGCAAGAACACGGCTATTGATATTCCTGCCCAGGGAAAGGCGATGGTGGAGGCTGCGGCGGTCTTGCAGGGTCAATTGATTGCGGCGGAGGCGGAGGCCAGCGGGCTGGAGAAAATTTATACCGTCAACAATGTGCGGGTGAAGGCGTTGCAGGCGCGGATCGGGGAATTGCGACAACAGTTGCAGAAGTTAGGGGGCAGTACATCGCCTGCTGAAGTCCGCAATGATAATTCGTTGTATCCGTCCATTCGGAAGTTGCCGTTGCTGGGAGTTACGTATGCGGACCTTTACCGGCGGACGCGGATTGAGGAGACAGTGTATGAGCTGCTGACGCAGCAGTATGAGTTGGCAAAGGTGCAGGAGGCCAAAGAGATTCCTAACGTGAAGGTATTGGATGGCGCGGTGGTGCCCTCCGTGAAGTCGTCGCCGCATCGTGTGGTGCTGACCTTGTGCGGCACCGCGTTGGTGATTTGCGGAACGGTGGCGTGGATTTTGCTGAGGAAGAAGTGGGCGGAAATTGATCCTACCGATCCGGGGCGGTTGCTGGCTGAAGAAATGGCAAAGTCGGTGGCGATAACGGCCAGGCGGTTTGCGGTGGTGGGAGCGGCGATGTTCGGTGTGGTGCTGGGAGTGTCGAGGAATTGGCGGTCGGTGCCGGGAGCGCCGACCGGGAAGTGTGATGTGGCCTCAAATATCACATCGACTTCGCTGTGACGATGATTGCGGCGAGAGGACATAGGGTTCGAGCATGAGCTGGGTCACTGCAGCTAGAGTGCCGGAATTTCAAGAGACGGCGGAGGGTGCGGAATCGTGCCGCGGGTCGGGCGAAGTGCTGACCGTAAGCAGGCTACGGGCTCTGGGGGTTAAGTCGGCCTGGTGTTTGGTGGACCAGGGGCTTACGGCGCTTTCGGGATTTTGCACGACTTTTTTGTTGGCGCGGTGGCTGGCGCCGGAGATCTATGGAGCGTATGCGATTGCATTTGCCGGGTATTTGTTTGTCAGCGGATTGCACAACGTAGTCGTGCTTGAGCCTATGAGTGTGTTGGGGCCTTCGCGGCACGCAGATCGACTGAGGGAATATTTGCGGGCTCAGGTGGGCGTGCATGGCGTGCTGGTGGGAATTTGTTCGGCGGGCGTGGTTATCGTCGCGTTGGTGGTGTGGCTGATTGCGCCTGCTAGTCCGCTGGCCGGAGCTATTGCGGGTAGCGGGCTGGCGCTTCCATTTTTGCTGTTTTTATTTTTGGCGCGGCGAATTTGCTACGTGCGACAGCTTCCACGCCTCGCGACACTGGGCAGTGGATGTTGCTTGGCGTTGACGGCATCGGGGCTTTATGGGCTTCGACAGTTTGATCGGGTTACACCGTTCCGGGTGTTTCTGCTCGCGGGAATGGCGAGTCTTGTGGGCTCGGCTGTGGTGTTGCGGAAGACTTGGGTGGGTGGGTTTGACATGGGATCTGTTGCCGAGGATCGGTTCGGGTGGACCGCAGCGCTGCGAGAAAACTGGTGGTATGGACGGTGGCTGTTGGGGAGCACGATTTTGTATTCCGTTTCGGGGCAAGTGCAGATGTTTTTGGCGGCGGGAATTTTGGGATTAGGAGCGGCGGGAATTCTAAGAGCGATGATGCTGCCAGCTTCGGTGATGACCCAGGTGGTTATTGCGGCGGGACTGCTGGTGCTACCGGGATTGTCGTACGACTTCGGTGGCGGGTTGGTTGGGCGTATTCAGCAGAAGGCGGTGATTGTTAGCGGATTGTTGGGTGCCGCGGGAGTTTGCTTCGCGGTGAGCTTGTGGATGGTTGCGGGTCGCGTGGAGCATCTTCTTTTTGGAGGGAAATTCGCGGAATACGCGTGGCTCATGCCGATTCTGGCACTGATTCCGGCGGCGAACGGATTGACGATGGGGTTTTCGGCGGCTTTGCGGGCGACGCAGAGGCCTCAATTTGATTTGTTGGCGAATGCGATCGCAGCGCCCATCGCGATTGTCTCGGCGGTAGGTTTCCTTCGGTGGTGGGGGCTGGCTGGGGCGGCTGCGAGTATGGTGGCAGGGTTTGTGGCGTATATGGGCGCCAATATTTGGATGTTTCGTGCGGAGCCTCGGGGACCCTTAAAAGGGCATGCGTTGAGCGGGGGCGGGGCATGAGAACCGCAGTCGCCAGGCAGCGCGAGTATTACGAGCGTACGGCTCATACGTACGAGGCGGCTCACGTTCGTGACGGGGATGAGCATTACGTGGCCCTGAGGCTTATCAGCGGATATTTCGATCTTCTGGGCGTATCGAGCGTTTTGGATGTTGGCTGCGGGACTGGAAGGGGCTTGAAGTATTTTCTGCGGGAGAGACCTGGCCTTACGGTGCACGGTGTGGAACCGGTTGCGGGTTTAGTTGCGCAGGCGAAGAAAGGCAATTCGATTCCCACGGACTTAATTACGGAGGGCTATGGCGAGGCGCTGCCGTTTGCGGATCGGTCATTCGATGTGGTGTTTGAATGTGGAGTTTTACATCATGTGAAAGATCCGAACCGGATTGTTCGGGAGATGATGCGTGTCTCTCGAAAGGCGGTGTTTCTGTCGGATGAAAACCGGTTCGCGCATGGGAGCGTATTTTCCCGCTGGGTGAAGCTGGCCCTGTGCAAGGCTCGGATTTTTCGATTTGCCTATCGGCTGAAGAGTCTGGGGAAGGGCTACCGCTTTTCGGAAGGCGATGGCGTGGCGTACTCGTACAGCGTGTTCGACTCGTGCGAAATGCTTTCGGAGTGGGCGGACAGAGTTTTCGTAGTTCCTACGGATGAAGTTAAGACGAGCAGTTTGTTTCATCCGCTAATGACTTCGTTTCACGTGTTGCTGTGCGCGATTCGGAACAGCGGTGGTGCGGGTGTGGCGCGTGACGGGAGATGCGATTGAGGAGTTGGACTCGATTCGCGCGGGAGGTTTCTAGGGCTTCGCACTATCGGCGTCGGCCGCTTGCAGCTTTGCGGTATGCGTATGCGAAGTGGGTGTTCCGGCGATTCCGTCAGAAGAGCCCAACGAAATTTCTTCATGATCTGGGGGTTGATGTTGACTTGGCGTTCTTGGGGTTTTCCACGTGGCGATCGCGATTGGAGCGGGTGGTTTCGGCGGTACGCGACGGAAGGGATGGCCAAGGTGGCATCAGTTTCGATGACGGCATGGTGCTTTATGGGTTGGCCCGGGCGTTGAGTCCCGACTATGTCGTGGAGACGGGAATTGCCGCGGGAGTGTCCACAGCGTTTTTCGGGGCGGCGCTTATCGAGAACGGACACGGGCGGCTGTATTCGATCGAGCTGCCGGCGGGAGCTACCAGTGGACGGGTGCTCGAGGATGGTTCGTTGTATACGTGGCAGGAGGGTGGAGTTGGTTGGGCAATTCCGGGTGAGATCCGGCGTTTGTTGGCAGGTCGCCACCGAATCATTCTGCAAGATGTGCGTTCGGCGTTGCCGGAACTTCTGTTGGAGCTTCCTTACGTCGATCTATTTTTTCATGACGACCTCCATACGCCGGACCACATGTTGTGGGAGTACCAAGCTGCGTGGGCAAAGTTGAGCCCGCGAGGCGTTCTTGTTTCTGATGATGTGAATCATGGCTGGATCAGGTTTTGTGACCGCCAGGGTTGCGATGGGAGAGCGTTTCACAACATCGACCGATTGTGCGGGCTTCGTAAGCCGGCTGGCGGAGAGGCCGCCGGGTCTCGAAATGGCATACGACGGGGTCCCGGGGGTTTGCAAGAGGCTGCGCCGTGAGAATCGCAATGTTTGATTACATCGTGACCGCGGACAATGCGATCGGGAAATGTGATCTGGCCATTCTTGCTGCGCTTTGCAATGAGCATGAGTTCACGGTGTTTTCGGCACGGTTCGATAATCCGCGGCCGGAACAAATCCGTTGGGTTCGCGTGCCCGCTCCTCAACGGCCGTTGGTGCTGCTGTTTGTTGCTTTCCATTTGTTGGCACCACTTTGTTATGCGTGGCATTACTTTTGGTATCGTATGCGGTTCGACGTCGTGCAGATAATCGAAAGCAATATTTTGTTTGGAGATATCTCGTATTCGCATTTTTGCCATCGAGCGTTTCTCGATCAGCATTGGAAGGGAATTGGGGCGCATGGCTGGAGGGGAATGGTGAGATGGCTGGATCACCGATTTCATTCGCTGGTCGAGCCTTGGGTTTATCGGCGGGTGAAGCGGATTGTTGCGCCTTCGCAGGGGTTGTGCCGGGAACTGACGAGTGCCTTTGCACTGGCCGGCGAAAAAATGCGGGTGTTGGCTAATCCGGTTGACCTTGATGGCCTGCGGGCGCCGGCGGAGTTCGATCGGCGCGCGTTCCGGGAGAACTTGGGGTGGGCGCCGGAAGACGTCGTGTTCGCGTTTGTGGCGCTTGGACACTATGAACGCAAGGGATTGGCGCTGTTGTTGGGGGCGCTTCGAATTGCGGGCGCAAAAGACTCGAGATTGAAGGCGATTGTTGTGGGCGGGTCGGGTAGTGGCATCGCGCCGTATCGCGAGTGCGCGGCCAAAAGCGGATTGAATGGGAGGCTAAAGTTTGTCGAGACGCAAAAGGATGTTCGGCCGTATCTGTGGGCTGCGGATGCGTTGACGCTGCCGTCTTACTACGAAGTATTTCCACTTGTCGCGCTGGAGGCTGCTGCGGCCGGGCTGCCCTTGTTGGTGACGCCCTTGAATGGGGTTGAAGAATTTTTGCGTGATGGGGAGAACGGGCTGTTGATGCAACGCAACGTGCCTGGAGTTTCCGACGGTATTGCGCGATTCGCTGGGATGTCAGTGGAGGCGAGACGCAGCATGGGTCGGCGCGCGCAGATGGATGTCAAACGTTACGGCTTGGCGGAATTTGTTTCGGGCTGGTCGAGAGTTTATTCGGAAGGGTCGCTCCGTGCCGGATGAAGCGTTGCTGGTGGCGCGAGCGCTGTTTTGGTTGTTTGCGGCGGGAGTTTTGCTACTGCCTATGAGGTGGTCGTTGTTCTGTTTCATCCTGGCCGCGCATATGGATATTACTTCTTTGACTTTCAATTCCGCGACGGCGGTTGGTTTTGAGAACACCATCCGTATTGCCGGACTGCCGATGCTCCTGCTGTTGCGCACCGGTTTTGCGCCACTAAAGGGCATGGCCTGGAGGCTGCCACAGAAGCTCTGGATGGGACTTGTGATTTATGCGGCAGTGTCCGGCTTCTGGAGCGGGTTTCCTTTAGCTGCAATCAAGATGGTGGCGTATCTGACCGCATACTTGGTGTTGTATGTGATTTTCTGCAGCGGTTGGGGCCATGGTTGGTTTGACATTCGCTTGCTGCGTCTAGTTGCGTGGGCGGTCATCGCGTTGGGGGTATTGCAGACTTTTTTCCTCGGCGGGGCATGGGGCGGGCCGGAAGAGCGTTTTACATCCTTTTCGACCCCGCAATACTTCGCGGCATTTTTGGTGGCGGTGCTGGCAATCCTGATGTTTTCTGGTCATAAGGGATGGTTTCACTACGCAACGTGCGGGGCGCTAATGCTCACCATTGTATTTTCCGGCAGCCGGTACGTGTTTGTGAGCATGGTGGCACTGGTGCTTATCGCTTGCTTTCAACTGGTGCCTGGAAGGCACGAGTCTTTGAAATTTAGGCTTAACCTTCGAAAAATGCTGGTGACCGTAACGGTGGCCGCGGCTGGGATCGCGATACTAGTGTCGTATCTGCCTTACAACCGGATTGATGAGTTGGTTGGAGCGGTGTCGGACGATGCGACCGTCGAAGACGTTGGGACCTTCGCGTGGCGCCTGGGTATATATGAGGACGTCTTCGAGCACCTCGAGAAAAGAACCAGTTTGGAGTGGTTGGTGGGTTCCGGGACGAGCAGCGGAGCCGCATTGATGTTGAATCACGACCCCAGCCACTATGATCGCGAAGGCATCGATGCGAACCGTGTTCTGCACAGCGAATTTCTGAGGGCACTGTACGAATGGGGAATCATCGGATTAAGTCTGCTGCTGGCGTTTCTGATTGCGGCGGGTACAGGATTCGTAAAAAAGATCGCGGAGGAAGGTGGGGGCGTGGCCCTGGCTTTCGCGGGCGCGCTGCCTTCGATCGTCATGGGACTCGCGATCGAAAATATTCTCGCCGGCGCGGCGTCCGCTGGGGGAGTGGGGATTCTGCTGGCGATGACATTCGCCTGGAAGGGCCGGTCTAGCGCATCGTTCGAGGATGCGGTTGTTGAAGCCTTCGATGCGGAGGGCACCACCGCGGTATCGGTGTGAAATATTGATGCGCATCTTATTGGTCCACGAACGTTACCAGCAACGGGGCGGAGAAGACGGAGTTGCCGAAGGCGAGGCGGAGCTGTTGGAGCGGAACGGACACCGTGTGTTTTATTATTCGCGTCATAACGAAGAACTGAAAGGGAACGGACTGTTAAAGATTGTTTCGGCGGGGATCAGCACGGTATGGGCATCGAAGTCGTTTCGGGAAATAGACGCATTAATTGAGAAACACAAACCTGAAGTCGCCCACTTCCATAACACGTTTCCGATGATATCTCCGTCAGGGTATTACGCGTGCGCCCGGCGGGGAATTCCAGTGGTTCAGACTCTTCACAACTATCGATTGGTGTGCCCCGGCGCGACGTTTCTTCGAGAGGGGAGAGTGTGCGAAGCGTGCCTGGGCAAGACGGTGGCCTGGAGGGCCGTGGCGCATGGTTGTTACCGTGGAAGCCGGCCGGCCTCGGCTGCCGCGGCAGCCATGTTGGCGGCGCATCGAGCTTTGCGGACCTGGCGAACCAAGGTGAGCGTTTACATCGCGCTCTCTGAGTTTGCGCGCGGGAAGTTCGTGTCCGGGGGATTGCCCCAGGAGCGGATTGTAGTTAAGCCTAACTTTGTTTATCCCGATCCGGGCCCCGGGCAAGAACCCCGATCTGGCCGTTATGGGTTGTTCGTTGGTCGACTTTCCGAGGAGAAGGGTTTACGTGGGTTGTTGGCGGCGTGGAAACGGATGGCTCACGCAATTCCGCTGCTAATTTTAGGCGATGGGCCAATGCGGCAGGGAATTGAGGCAGAGATTGCCGATCTAGGGTTAACCCAGGTAAGGGTTCTTGGAAATGTTTCGCGAGAAGAAGTGCTCCGGTGGATGCGCGGAGCCTGCTTTCTGGTGTGCCCGAGTCATTGGTTTGAGGGCTGCCCGCTGGTCATCGTGGAGGCTTTCGCTTGTGGAGTTCCGGTGATTGCGACTGGGCACGGGCCGACCGCGGAGATGGTTGCGGATGGGCGCACCGGGTTGCATGTCGCGCCCGGGGATGACGCGGACCTGGCTGCGAAAGTGGAATGGGCGTGGACGCACGCCGAGCGGATGAAAGGGATGCGTCGGGCGGTCCGACAGGAATTTGAAAGCAAGTACACCGCGGAGCACAACTACAAGCAGTTGAAGAGCATTTATAGACGGCTGACCGAACGGAAGGTGCACGGTTTACAGGAGCTCAGAGCTGCCACGAGTGGGGACGTGCGATGACGTCCCGCGCTGAAAACTATTCCTCGGCAGCAGCGCCGCGGGCGGCAGCAATAAGGACTAGAAAGACCAGGCGTGAGGCGAATGCGGAACGCTATGCCGTGGCGCGACACCTATATGCCGTGTTGGGTACGACATTTGACGTCATGCAAATCCCCGATGTGATTCTTCAGATGCAACAGTGGATAGCGGGGCGCGCAGGTTGCCATTACGTCGCGGTGACTGGAATGCACGGGATCACAGAGGCGAGGCACAAATTGGAGGTCCGGCAGTCTCTGTCGGATGCTGATCTGGTGGTGGCGGACGGTATGCCAGTCGTTTGGATCGGCCGATTCCTCGGCTATCATCTCCCGCGGCGCGTTTATGGTCCTGAGCTGATGCTTCGATTTTGCGAGAAGACCGCATGGGCGGGATATCGTCATTACTTTTTGGGTGGGGCCGTGGGCGTACCGGAGCAACTGGCAGCGTCGCTCGAGAAGTCCTGTCCCGGAATTACGATAGTTGGAACGTACTCTCCGCCGTTCGGATCGTGCACTCCGGAAGAAGATGCCGCGATCGTCGAAAATATTAACCGGGCCGATGCTGACGTTCTGTGGGTGGGGCTGGGCACGCCCAAGCAGGAAATCTGGATGCGTGAGCATCGAGACAAATTGAGAATTCCTGTGATGGTGGGGGTTGGTGCCGCGTTCGATCTGCTGTCGTCGCGGAAAAAACAAGCACCGGAGTGGATGCGAGAGCGAGGACTGGAATGGCTGTTCCGCCTGCTACAGGAGCCTCAACGGCTGTGGAAGCGATATCTTGTTGGTGGTTCCGAGTTTGTTCTTTCTGTGGCGCTGGAGTTAATGGGATTGCACCGCTTTGAATGATTGTTCGGAAGCCGCTTGGAGGTAAATGGCGAGTTCTTTAGGAAAGCAGGTTCGCCCCGGAACCGCCTTCGCAAACGGTTTGAACGGCCGCGTAGCGGCTCTCCGCGTTCAACTGGCGCATAATGCGGTGAACGTGATTCTTGACGGTGAACTCGGACAGATTAAGGTTTGCAGCGATTTCCTTGTTCGTTAGACCCCGGGCGAGGAATGCGAGGAGTTGTTGCTGGCGGGGAGTGATGCCGAGTTTCGCACAGACGCGCTGGTTTAATACCAAGGAGCCCTTTGACGCTTCTCGCGCTACGAATTGGAAAAGGTGCAGGCAAAGACGCGGAGGACACACGGCTTCCCCCTGGGAGACTCGGCGTACGGCAGCGAGTGTTTCTATGGCGCTTGCGTCGCCTAACAGGTAGCCGCTCACCCCTGCACGAACTGCCCGGAGGAATATTTCGGGATCGTCTTCCATGCCCAGAAGAACGATCTTCATTATGGGGGCGAGAGAAAGGGTGTCGGCGATGAACGTGGATGGGAAAATCGTCGCGCTGGCATGATCAGCAAGAAGAATGTCGCAGTTGGACGCGACGAGATGCTTCTCTATGGACGGCGTGTAGCGATCCACTCCGACCACCGAGAAGTCGGCCTGCTTTTGCAAAATACCTGCAAGCGCCTCGCGGAGCAGACGGTTTTCTACGAGCAAGAAGACTTTTGTAGTTTGGGGCGAGTTAGAGTCTTTTGATTGTTTCATTCCGGCCCAACCTAATGAAAGCGAAAATCGCGGCACAATTCTATGCGTGCGGACCAAAATACGCAGCCATTGCTGACACAACGACCTTACGTGTGGCGTTTGCCCGGGTCAATCCACCCGGTGTCAACAGCCTGTCATCTTTGTGTCCAGCAAATGAAATAGTGAAGTAGCCTCAATAGGCAGCAGCAATGTTCTTGCCGAGCGAATTGCGTTGCGTGAGGCCGCGATTAGAGCGCGGCTATCAAACGTGGAGAGAGTAATGGTGGAACAACGACTGGTCGGATCGCTGGCGGAAAAGGTGATGGAAACCGTCGAGCGAACCGAACACTTGGTTTCGCTGGTGCCGGCAAACCTATCCGATTGGCGTCCGGGTGCGCGGCCTGAAATGCCGGCGGCTAGCGATTGCGGACACCTGTTGGGTCATCTTCTGGACTGTTTAGCGGGGTTCTGCGCGGCTTTTTATCGCGCATTTCCGCAGGAGCTTGACGATTTTCAGAAGTTGCGGTCCATGACTGTCAACGAGGCTTGTCTGCCCGATGAAGCGCGGGCGAAAATCAAAATTTATGCGGCGCAGATCCGGCGAGGACTCCTGTGCTGCAAAGACGAAGATCTTGCGACGAGAATTCCAACCGTGTTTGTGCCTGAGGGAGAGACGCTATTGACCATTCTCCTCGGGAATCTGGAACACCTGATCAATCACAAGTACCAGCTGTTCTTTTACTTGAAGCTGGCCGGCGTGCCGGTAGGAAGCCGGGACATTTACAGATGGCGGGGCGGTTCGGAACCGGGCGCTCAGGTGACTTTGGAACCCGAATGAGAGAGCACCGGTCGAGCGGCGCGAGGTAGCTTGACTAGTATCACCGTCCCTACCTCCGAGGTACGTTCGACGCTTACCGAACCACCGTGGTCCTGGACGATCTTGCTGACGATGGCCAATCCGAGACCTGTGCCGTTGGGCTTGCCGGAGCTCACGAAGGGATCAAACACGGTGTCTCGAATGACCGCGGGTATGCCCGATCCCTGGTCGCTTACGCGGATCTCAAAGAAGTCTTGGCCGCCTTGCACATCAATGGTGACACTGGTGCTATCGTCTGTTGAGGCTTCGCACGCATTTAATACCAAGTTGAAGAAAGCCCGCTCAAGCTTCCTAGGATCAAAGATACCTTCCGTGCCATTGTGAGGGACTACTGTTACGGCTCGGCCGCGAAACTCTGGTCGGACCTTAACAGCTTCGATAGCGCGACGAATGATACGGTCGAGGTTCGTGGGCTCAGGTAAGATGGCGCGCCGTTGATCGGCCAATTCTCGAAGCGAATCGATGAGGTCCGTCATCTGAGTTGAGGCGGTCTGGATCTCTTTGTAAATTTCGCTCTTATCGAGTTTTAGCTCATCTGCTTCGTATAAAAATTCCGCGTTGGCTACCACGGCGGCTAAATAGTGCCTTAAATCATGAGAAAGTGAACTGGCGGCGCGGCCCAGAGCAGCGATTCTTTCGGTTTCAATCTGGCGTTGCTGCGAGGCCAGAAGTTCGCCGCGCATTTTCGCGAAGGCGGTGCTCAACTCGGCGACCTCGCTAGTGCCTTCCGGGGTGATGGAGTAAGTGTAGTCACCTCCGGCAAGCGCGCGCACTCCAGCGACCAGGTTGTCGAGGGGCTTGGTGATAGTGCGGGAGACAAATCCGAAGAGCAGAGCGCCAAAAATGATCGCAGAGGCACCCAGGATATAGATCGTGTGAGTCAGCCGCTGCATGAATGCATCGATGGGAGCTAAGGGCATCATCACGAAGCAACGCACTGGGGACGGTAGAGCACCGTGCAACAGGACGGACGAAAATGCGTAGTGGTCGGAAGCCAATGCTATCTCGCTAGAACCCGGGTCGGTCTGCGGGTCGGAACGATTTATCAACCGTTGTAGCGCGGCCTCGTCGTTGGGGGGCAGCGTCGACGCGATCAAGTCTTTGTCGGTGGCCAATGCGATCTGATTGCTCGCGACTAGTGCCATCTGTTCCGCGATACTGGAGTTGACCTGGTAGCCGATTGCTAAAAAGCCGAGCTCTTTTGAATCGCTGCCGGTGCCCGCGATGATGGGGCGGAGAAAGACCCAATAGAGGCGGCCATTGTCATACCACCAGGAGGCGTCGTCTCCTTGCTCAATTGAGCGTTTCAAGTCGCGTTGGGCGGCTTCCTGCGGCCAACCGGGATTGCTGATATGCAGGGCGACAATTTGCTTATCCGGTTTGGCTAGTACGAAAAGATCGCTACCCGCCAGCTTCCAAAAGGTTGTCGAGGCATCTTGGATGGTGAGCGCATCGTTGCTGGGCATCATAGCTTCCAGAGGTGGTAGATCGGCAAGCATGGCCGCGGTGCTGGAAAGCTGGCGCTCGCGCTGACGCTGAACGCCTTCAAACGCGCGGACTGAAGTCTCTGTGCCTTCGCGGACCTGCCGATCGGTTTCGACGCTGACCGTGTGGCGGATGATGAGCAGAAGGCCGCCGGTCAGGCCGCAAATGGTCAGAAGCGTGGCAATAAAGAGCTGCGTTCGTAAGCGGAGATGCGTCATGGCGCCTCCACGTTCGATCATTGGGAAGGCGTGCCGCCGCTGGGTGCGCCGGGTACAAACTTATAGCCTGCGCCGTGGATGGTTAGGAAATAGCGCGGGTTTGCGGAGTCAGGTTCGAGTTTTTGGCGAAGGCGGAGAATGTGATTGTCGACCGTGCGAGTCGAGGGATAGTTTTGATATCCCCAAACTTCGTTGAGCAGTTCGTCGCGAGTGAGTACCCTGCCCGGTGAGGACGCGAAGAATTTAAGGAGCTTAAATTCCTGGGCGGTAAGGGTCACTTCTTTCCCGGCCTGCATGGCCTCCATGCTGGTGAAGTCGATGCGCGCGTCGCCGAAAACGAGTATTTCGTGACTTACAGTTTTTGCGGGGACGCTGGAAATTTGGGGGCTTCTGGCGGCGCCACGGCGCATGGCGCGCCGAACGCGGGCGAGTAATTCTTTTGGGCTAAAAGGCTTGGTTACGTAGTCGTCAGCGCCCAGCTCCAGCAACAGTACTTTGTCTTCTACTTCTGCGTTAGCACTCAACACCACGATGGGAACGGATGCTGCAATCGTCTTGAATTCACGACACAGCTCCTTGCCCGAAAGGCCCGGTAACTTCAAGTCCAGCAATACTGCGCTGGGCTGCTGCTTTCGAAAGCTCTCAAGTCCGGCGATACCATCCGAAGCGATCTGCACATTTAGCGAATCCGCTTCGAGGAGGCGTTGCAGAGTTCTCTGCATCGCGCGACTGTCTTCCACAACCAAAACGGTGTCCATTTGTTTTTCCTTTATTGGTGTTTTCACATTGCCCTTGTCGAATCGTTGCCATTCATAGTCGCCTACAGTCTAATAATCCGTTTTAAGCGTGTCTGGATCGTAGTCCTGTCCATACTTGTTTTTGTGATTCCCCGGTGCCTGCTTTACAACGGGGACAGAAATCATCGCGAGAGTGCGGCTTGGACCCTCGATTGCGATGGTCTTCTGCAATATCTTCAACGATTCCGGCGTGGCGTTCTCGTACCACACGTGAAGGATGTAGTTGCCAGGCGGAAGGTCGGGGATGGAGTAGTGGCCGGTTCTATCCGAGATAGCGAAAAAGCTAGATTCCACTGCCAGGACTACGCCTGTCATTCCCGGGTGAATATTACAGAAGAGATACGACGGACCGACTCGATCAAACTTGACCGTCCTCTGCGCTCCGGCTTGATAGAGCCCCAGGTCGAAACGCTTACCGCGATAGAGAGAGAACACGTTGTGAAACCATGGGTCGTCGTTTGGGAAGTCCACAAGGCTACCCACGGGAACCACCATCAAGTTGGGTTCGAAGCGCTTGTTACGTTGCACCAACCGGTAGTGAGTTTTTTGGGTGGTCGCGGAGACCCGTTGAACGGCAACGACGGGCACCAGCCACACGACAACCCGAGAAGCTTCGGTCCCACGACCAGGCCCGGATTGGAGTAATTCTACCTCGCCATTGACGTTGGTCGCTTGCTGGTCGGCCGGGTTCGTTGACGGGGCCGAATCCGGCGCAGTCAGGAACGTCAGGCAAAACAGTGCGAGAATAGGTGCGGCGAGCCTCATTGTACCTCTAGAAGAGAAATCCAATTGCCAAGCCAAGCTGTCCGGCGGAGTTCGGGGATCCCGTGATTTCGTAAGTTCGCAGCCGGCGGTATTCGGCGGAGAACAATAGGTCTGAACGCGGCCTGAAAATGTAGTTCGCGAACAGCATCTCATTACGCGCCGGCACGGACATTAAGAAGGAATTGGATACGGCCGAATCCCGCAATTCTGCAGAGTTTCGACCGCCGGTGCCTGCCGCGACGTTGAATTCGTTACGGGTGTTCACTTTGATTTTGAATTGAGACCAACCTCCAATGACGCCAATATTGGCGAGCATCGGTGCGGTGACGGACGCATAATACAGGGCATCCGCGGGTTGAAGCGGGCTCATCGGCAACCCGCCGAAACCGTCCAGGCCTCTTCCCGTGAAGAACTGACCGGATAACTCAGTGCGAGGGAGAAGCGGAAACTTCCAATCCATGGTGCCTGCCCAACCGGCAACCTCATAGCCGCCAGTAAACCGCTGTGGAGAGTAAACGGCAGATATTCCTATTGCCGCCGGGCGATCCGCTGATTTCGTGGTCGCTGATAGCCTAAACGCGTACGTCGGCTGCCTGGAATTTTCGGTCGGAGAGGCGATGCGTAGATTGGTGTTCGGCACATAGTTGGTGCTGGAGGACGGATCCATGAATCCAGCTTCGATTTTGAAAGCAGAAAGAGCGCCGGTAAATCGTTGTTCAACGCGCAAGGTCGGAGTCCAGCTCCAAAGATTGCCCGCCGAGGCAAAGCCCGGCACCACGACAGTCATGTAGGTGGTTGGCAGATTAGGCGAGAAGAAGGGGTAGTCCAGGCCAGCGATTGCGGAGGTGTTCTGCCAGTCAAATCGGATCCGGGCGAGACGGACTTCCGCGAGGCCGGAACTCGTGGCGCCGTAGCCGCTTGGTAGTCCGCCGAAGAAGTCCATTTGTATATCCGCGCTGGTGCGGGCTCCGAAAACACTAGGTCCGATGCCCGTCAAACCGATAATTGATTGCCTTACGGAAGCGCCTGCGCTCCCGGCGGAGTCGCCCGAAACTTGGGGAATAGAGCTACTGGGCAGATCGGCGTTATCCACCCGGCCAAAGTTTCCGAAGGCGTTGAATAGTGCCATTCCCGAAAGCCTCAAGCGAAATTTCGAGGCACTTTCCACCTTGGTCTGCCGTTGCTCGTCAACTCTGGCGTTCAGGATGTCCCAATCGTCCTGAGATATCTGGGCAGGTCCACTATGAGATTCCTCGGGTTGCTGTTGTGGAGATGTGGTTTGGGGCGCTGCAAGGTCCCCTGTCGCCGGTTTTTCTGTATTGTTTTTCGCCGGCATCATTGCATCCATTCGCGCGAGGACGTCTTGCAGGGCTCCCCGCAATTGCTGGATTTCTGTTCTTGACTGGGCGAGCTCGACCTGGGCTCGCTCGAGCGATACAGTTAACCGGTCAATCTTCAAAGCGATTTCGGGTTGGCTCGCCGACGTGGCCGGGACTGATTCGGATTGCGCGTGAGCAGCCGGGCTTATTAGCAACAGGACCGCCAAAAGGCGATGGCCGACTCGCGAGCCACGGTATAAAGGGGACTTCATGACACCTAACCTCCTTACAATCTCTAAAATTAGATGTTAATCCGTTAAATCACAGAGGGTACCTGGTCAATGCCGCCGACGCTAAGAGCCGTCGTCTTTCAAGGGAACGCATGGCATATTTCCATCGGATCGCTTCTAACGGTAACGAGAAGAGTGTCCGCGCATGAAACATCGACCGACGCATGGTGTGGCGCCACTGCGATACCGGTATGTTCATTCTAGACCCGACGCACTTAGTTATCACCGTATCCATTGATAAAGCTTCTCTCACAGGAAAAAGGCGATCTATTACATACGAATTCCACGAATTGGGATGATCAATGAATTCCTGGTGGACAAAAAGTGTCCATTTAGCTCCATCGAGATCAGCCGTCGCAGTCTTCCATCCAAATTGAGTAACCCAGCCTTCGATGCGGAAAGGCAGCGATCGGAGACACCAGTCCTCCAGCAGCTGAGGAATTTGACGGGCGAAAAGTGTTTTCGCTAAGGAAATAACAAGCCCAAACGCGTTCCTAGCCTTGATGTCCGGTCCCATTTGCTCAATGACTGCGCGCCATAGGGCGGTATCACCGTGGTGGCGGTCCATGAAATAACCAATCTCAAAGAGCCAGGACACTCGAACCCAGAAGCCCAACAAATGTTTGAATGCGTGCATCACCTGGAGACAAAACCTTTGTTCGGTTGGCAAGACAGGGAAGGATAGGCCGCTTAGGGTTTTGCATTCGAGGCGGTCGAAACAGCCAAGAGGAGCATTGATGGATACGCCATGGGAATTTTGCTGAAGCGTTGTGAGCAGATCGACTTGACGATGGCGAGGTATCGCATAGATATCGTCCTTCGCAGAAGGAATGTGCCGAAGTGGCGTGGCGAAAGTTATCTCTGCACCTTCGCGCGTCGCTTCTTGTTCATAGCCGCAGGATCGGATGGCGTTTTTAGCGTTCTCAAGCGAACCTTTTGCGATGAGAAAATCGAAGTCAGTCTGGTGGCGTAGATGGGCTGACCGGCAAAACTCTGGAACAAGTGTAAATCCCTTAAGCGCGCAAAATTCCACGCCATTCGCCGTTAAGGATTGGATGAGCCGGTCGAATTCGCCAACCATGGCACGAGTGCGCTGACGGTTTGCCTCTAACCGGAGCGTGAGCGCTTCCCTGAACTGTGCGGGAAGATGACCAAGAGCGTTATGATCTTGCAGCTGCATCCATAAATACAGGGCCAGGCCGCTTTGATCGAGCCAGCGTAGAAGTTTGCCAAGTGTGAGTGTACTGGAGTTTCGCAGAGCTCCGAGTTGCGAGAAATCAGGAACGGGTTGCAGTGCGGAAAGGAGGAGCACGCGCAGATCACGATTACGCATTGCACTGGCCTCCGATTGGGAGTCCCGCGTTCTGCGGGATATTCGGCATTTGCTGTTTACGCGTGACAAACTCCGTCAAGCGGACCAGGGCAGACAGAATTGATTCCTGAAAAACGCGCGCATCTACATCCCGCCCAATGAACGCGAGGATCTCGCCGCGTTCGCGGTCGGCTCCGACGAGGCATGCGGGACCCATCGAATAAATGATTAGGCTGCCGGCCATGACAATCGAAGCCTCGATAATTGTGCCTGGCACATCAATGTCACGAACTATTCTCCACAAGCAAGACGCTGAAGACGGCTCCCGGACAGCAAGCTGGAAAAGTGAGGAAAGAAAGCTCAAGTCATTGGTCTCCAGGGAGATATTGGCGAATTCCAGATAAACCTGCAGTTTTAAGGGAGTCGGTGCGAAACGACGCAATAAATCCAGCGGATCCTTATAAGAAATATGCTCGGGATTAAACACTTCAGTTCCTCTCGCAGAATTGACGGATGGCTTCCGCTGTAACCTGCGGCGACTCGCCAGTTCGCACGCGCCAAGCTGCGCATTTAGCGATGGATCGAATCACCTCTGAGCGCGTGGTCAACGTATCCGGGACTTGATCGGGAAGCTTCTCGGCCCCTTTTTGAAAGAAGGCCTGGGTGTCACTTGGACTGTAGGGAGTGAAATCACAGCCCGGCGTGGAAGTACGTTCGAGAAACATCAGCCAATGAGGGAGCGAACGCAACATCCTACTGTTTTGGCAAAATGCATCAGGTTCAACTGCTAAGGCCAGTTCGCCGTTGAACCATACCTTAGGGGTCCTTCCGCTGAGTTCAGGAAAATACTTAATGGAGTCGGGCAGCAACTTTACGGGTGCGCTCGTTCCGTACGCGGCCAAGCCGTCCACTTCTTGGGAAATATACGTCCAATCATCGGAAATTAGCGAGAATCCGCAGCGGGCTAGAGCCAGCGAGAGGGTTGATTTGCCCGCACCTGAGGTGCCTGCGATTAGCAGGCCCTTACCGTCGCGGTCGAGGCACGCGCTATGCACGGGAACTGCTCCCACGGTGGTGCCCATTACGCCGATGGTGATGGGCAGCCAATGCGAATCCCAGAATGCTGCGTCGGTCGCTGAGGCCTGCGAGACCGCGCCTACGACTTGTTTACGCTGCAGGTCGAATACAAAGAGTTCATAAGCCCCAACGGTTGCAAAGACCAAATGATGTAGTCCGCGGAAATGCGTTTGCGTCAATACGTCACGATTTGCCGGCAGCGACGAATCAAGAAGCACATTCATCTCGAACGTGCGGCTCGATCTAGGCCGGTCGGGACAACGCCAGCGGCTCACCGATGCGAGGATTTGTTCGGAATTTGTCGCGAATGCGCAGTGGGCTCCTGCAATCAGCAGATCGGCGTGCAATGGCAGCGCGTCTCGATTAATGAGATGGAGCTTGGTCATGTTGTGTTCGACTGTAACGCGAAAACAGCTAGCGTGAACGCCGCTAGCGAACAAATGACAGCGCAGTGACATGGTGGTGACACGGCTCCGGAGCGCAAAACGTAATTTCAAAACGGTAGAAGGAAACGGAACGCGCGAATGTCGAAGAAGGTTGTATTTTTTTTCCCGTCGTTTGCCAGCAGTGATGCGACGGCGCCGTTGGGGCTGTTAGCGGTCGCAACGCCGCTGTTGCGGGCGGGATATTCCATACGTCTGATCGACTCCACGATCACGCCAAACTATAAGAAACGGGTCTTGGAAGAAGTGAAGGGCGCCATTTGCCTGGGAATTTCGCTGGTGACCGGGCCGATGATACGCGAAACCGTCGAGATTGCGCGGGCGGTGAAAGCGTGGAATCCCGATTTCCCCGTGATTCTTGGCGGATGGCACCCCTCGTTGCTTCCGAAGCAGACGCTCGAAGCCGGATATATCGACATCGTCGTCAAAGGACAGGGAGAGGATTCGCTTTTGGATGTTGTGCAGCACCTGGAACATCGGGCGCCTCTTGATCTTGTTCCGGGCATTGGTTTCAAGCGCGACGGCAAATTAATATTCACAACCGAGCGACCACTCAGACCGATCATTGATTCTCCGCCAAAGGCCTATCACATTGCGGATTTCGACGCGTACCAGCGCGTTTGTGGCCGGCGATGGGCCATGTACATCTCAAGCTTGGCTTGCCCGTATAACTGTTCCTATTGCACCAATGCCGGGGTTTATGGGCGCAAGTGGAATGCACTTTCGGCTGATCAATTCGTAGAAGAGACCGTCGATCTCACGCGGCGTTACGGTCTGGAGCTCTTGTGGGTCGTCGACGATAACTTTCTGGTGGATCTGGATCGCGCGCGATTGATCGCCGAGGGACTGGTCACCGCGGGGGCCAACTTCCAGTGGAGCATTCAAGCCACTACAAATCTGACCTCTCGTTTGAGCGTCGAAGACTTGAAGCTGCTTCGCCGCGCTGGACTTCAACAGATCTGTCACGGCGCCGAGTCCGGTTCGCAGAAAATGCTGAAGCTGATGAACAAGGGCTTCCAGAATTTTGAGACGATTTATGAAACCGCGCGACGGTGCCTGGCGGCCGACATCCGCCCTTCATTCAACATTATTTTTGCGTATCCCGGTGAAGGGCCGACCGAACGACGACAGACGATCGATTTCATCATGGACATGTGCCGACGGCATCCCGGCGCGGAATTTTGGACCAACATCTTTACGCCTTATCCTGGCGCTCCGGTGATGCAACGCGCGGAGGAATATGGAATCGAAGTGCCCAGTTCCTTTGAAGGTTGGGCGGAGTTCTTCCCTCGCTACACCAAGCTGCCGTGGTTGAAGGGCGGTGAACATCGCCGCCTGCAAGTGATGCGTGATTATTTAAGGTTAGCATTCGATCGCATTCCGATTAGTGCGGATACACGGAGTCGCTCCACGCGGCTGATCCAGAAGTCCTTTTCATTCCCGGCGCGTTGGCGGCTCGACCACAATGTGTATGCACTTCCCGTCGAACTGTGGCTCAACGAAAAGCTGAAGCGTAAGACCTCGGCAGGAAAGCCGGCCGTGGACGCGAAACGTCTCGAGCCTGCCACATCGGGAGCCGCATGTTAGCCAAACGCAAAGTGGTTTTGTTTTACCCGGCCTACGATGGTCCGCCGCTGAGTGCGCCGCTGTGCCTGCTCAGTTTGGCTTCGCCGCTTCTGGCCGCGGGATTTGAAGTTGCCATCGTCGACGCGGCCATCGTTCGTGACTGGGAAGCGCGCGTGTTGCGGGAGGTTCAGGGCGCGCTGTGCCTGGGGATCTCCGTACTCACGGGCCCGATGATCCGTGGTGCCGTGCGTATTGCCAAGCTGGTGAAACAGACCAGGCCTGACTGTCCTGTGATTTTCGGCGGTTGGCACCCGAGTTTGGTTCCAGGGCAGACGTTGAATGAACGTTACGTAGATGCGGTCGTTCGAGGGCAGGGGGAACTGACTCTCTTGGAAATCGCGCAGCGACTCGCTGACGGTAAAGGTTTCAATGATGTCGCGGGTGTTTCCTCCAAGCCTTTCGGTTTGACGCAGCATTCTCCCGAGCGGCGGACCGCTTTGCTCGACGATCTTCCGATGCCTGCTTTCCATTTGACGGACTTCGACGCCTATGAACGGGTCTGTGGAGTGAGAAAGCTTGGGTATGCGACCAGCGTCGGCTGCCCTTATGCCTGCAACTATTGCACCGACATGGTTTTTTACAAACGCAAGTTCAACGCGCTCTCGGCCGAGCGAGTCATCAACGAAGTTACCAGTCTAGTCGAACGGTACCGGGTCGAAGAAGTCGCCATGTTGGATTCAAATCTTCCAGTCGATTGGCGGCGGGCAGTCGAAATTGCGCAGGGCTTCCTCAACTCCAAACTTCGCTTCAATTGGACCTTCCAAGCGTCTACGGACTTCCTATGTCGCATGAGCGACGATGACGTCCGCATGCTGGGCGAGAGCGGCGTCTCGCACATGGGATTCGGTACGGAGTCCACCTCCGCTGACGTTCTAAAGCTAATGAACAAGCGGCATCAACACCTCAACGAGATGTATGAAACGGCAAGAAAGGCGGCGCTCGGCGGGATTCACGTCACCTTCAATCTGATTTTCGGATACCCCGGCGAGACGGAATCCAACCGCGTGGAGACTCTGCGCACCATGAGCGACATCGCCAGGCAATTCTGGAACGTGAGTTTTTCGCCGAACATTTTCACGCCGTATCCGGGCATTCCTATTTGGCCCCAGTTGCGCGAGTTGGGCCTGCACGAGCCGCAATCACTACAGGAATGGGTGGATCTTCCATTGGGAAAGAGTGTTTTGCCGTGGCTTCAAGGAGAAGAGCTCGCGCGCTTACGGAAAATGCTGGAATTCTTTTTGCTGAACAATCAACTTCGCAAAGCCACCAGAAATTATCCCAACTTGCGGCAAGGACTGCGCCGCGCGCTCGGCGCTCCACTCCGCTGGCGCATTCGTTCGAACAAATATTCGTTTCCGTGGGAGCTTTGGGTAGCGCGGTCCTTTGAACGCGTTGTCACGCGCCGATCCCTGCTCACCGGTCAGCCGCTTAGCACAGAGGTCAGCGAATTGTGTTGAGATTCGAATCCAGGGGCGCAACCGCCTTTCTAGGGAAATCCCGTGATTGATGTTCTGTTAACACATTCCTACCACTTACCCTACGACCGCAAGCAAGTACGGAAGATGCAGCCGTACCCGCCGCTCGGGACTTTGTATGCGGCCAGCGTCCTGCGCCAAAGCGGAATATCCGTCGCCGTATTCGACTCCATGCTGGAGGAGCCGGAGTCAGGATTTCAGAAAGCCCTGCACACTTACCGTCCAAGAATCGTTGCGATCTATGAAGACGATTTCAATTTTCTGACCAAGATGTGCTTGACGCGCATGAGAGAAGTTGCCTTTTCGATGATCGACGAGGCACGTAAGCTGGGAGTTCGCGTGATTGTGCACGGATCGGACGCAACTGACCATGCCATCGACTATCTCCGGCGCGGCTGCGAATACGTCTTACTTGGGGAGGCGGAGCACAGTTTGCTTCACGCTGTGAAAGAGATACGCGATGGCGGCGACGATCCCCAGGTACCGGGCGTGGCCATGTTGCGACGCGCTGGTTCCAAGGAAGTCCTCGAGAAGCGAGCGCCCGCTCCGGCCCGCCCGTTTGCCGGTTTTCCGCTTCCGGCGCGAGATTTGATTGATATCAAGAAATACCGGGACGCCTGGAGCGCCGCCCACGGAACATTTTCTCTCAATCTGATCGCGAGTCGCGGTTGCCCGTTCCGGTGCAACTGGTGCGCCAAACCTATCTTTGGCGACGCCTTTCATGCTCGGCCAGCCGATGAAGTCGCGGAGGAAATGCGATATCTGAAGAAGGTTTATGGCGCGGAGCATCTGTGGTTCGCCGACGATATCTTCGCTTTGAATCGCCATTGGACCCAACAACTCGCTGTTGAAGTAAGAGGGAGAGATGCTGCCGTTCCTTTCAAGATTCAAGCCCGCGCGGACCTTCTTACTGCTGAAACTGCTGAATCACTGAAGCGCGCCGGCTGCGCCGAGGTCTGGATGGGAGTGGAGTCCGGATCGCAAAAGATCTTGGATGCGATGGACAAGGGTCTACAAGTCGAAGAAGTTGTCGTCGCGCGCGAGAACTTGCGTCGCGAAGGTATCAAGGCTTGTTATTTCCTTCAATTCGGATATCCCGGTGAAACATGGGAAGACATCCAGACGACGATTGGGCTCGTTCGGGAGACCCGCCCCGACGATGTTGGCATTTCGTTTTCTTACCCGCTGCCGAACACACGTTTCTACGAACGCGTGCGCCAGCAACTAGGATCAAAGCAAAACTGGGCGGACAGTGACGATCTCTGCGTGATGTTCAAAGGCGCATACACCGATATTTTCTATCGTGCGATTCGCGATGCGCTGCACGCAGAGGTAGATCTCTGGAAGGTCGGCTCTCGTGGTCAACAACTTATAGAGCTGCAACAACTATGGAAGCGCGTACGGATTCTGGAGCCGATCAGTCGCAACGCGGATGCGACCGAGCTCGCCGACGCACAAAATGCCGGGAGCTTTTGCGGATCGCGACATCAGCCCCAACTCATCGCGGTTCAGGGACTCGGGAATTCCGTGAGACAGGCTTGACATGACCGATCTTCTGCTCACTCATGGGTATTTTCTTTACGATGATCCGAAAGAATTGAAGATCATGAAGCCTTACGTGCCGCTGGGCATCCTGTACATCTGTTCGCATCTGCGGAACAAGGGATTCGACGTGGAGGTTTTTGACACCACCTTCTCCAGCCTTCCGGACCTGGCTCGACATTTGCACACAGAGACCCCTTCCGTATTGGGTGTCTATGCGAATTTGATGACGCGCACAAAGGTCGTCGAGATCGTGCGAATTGCTCACGATGCCGGTTGGAAGACGATCGTCGGTGGACCTGAACCTGGAGCTTACGTTCGAGAGTATCTCGAGTCGGGAGCTGATGTCGTCGTTCTGGGCGAGGGTGAGATCACGATGGAGGAGTTGCTTCCCGCGTTGCAGCAGAATTGTGATTCGGCGCTCGCCAAGGTTAGCGGGATCGCATTTATCGGCGAAGATGGCCAGGTTCGCCAGACACCCCCGCGCCTACAAATTTCCGACCTCGATTCCCAACCCTGGCCTGCCCGGGATGCCATCGACGTAATGAGGTATGTCCGCACATGGCGCGACGCTCACGGCCAAGGCTCGCTTTCCTTCATCACCGCGCGAGGGTGCCCGTATCGTTGCAAATGGTGCAGTCACCAGGTTTTCGGCATGACTCACCGTCGCCGCAAGCCCATGGCGGTGGTGGATGAAGTGGAGTGGCTCCTATCCACGTATCACCCCGATATGGTTTGGATTGCGGACGACGTATTCACGATTCACCACGGCTGGTTACGTCAGTACGCCCTGGAAATGCGACGACGCGGCCTGCGCGTCCCGTTCGAATGCATTTCTAGAGCCGACCGGCTCAATGACGAAGTCGTCGATCTGCTGGCCCAACTTGGATGTTTCCGCGTCTGGATCGGCTCCGAGAGCGGCTCACAGCGAATACTCGACTCGATGGAACGCGGCGTCACCGTCGAACAAGTGCAGTCCGCGATTTCAGCCTGCAAAACACGCAGCATTCAGACCGGCATGTTCTTGATGTGGGGCTATGAAGGCGAACAGATACAGGATATTGAAGCCACAATCGAACACGTCAAGCGTTCTGACCCGGATATCTTCTTCACGACGATTGCCTACCCCATCAAAGGCACTCCTTACTACAAAAGCGTTGCTGATTCGCTTGTTCAGCTCAAGCCGTGGGCCGAGACCTCCGATCGAGAAATTGTGATGACCGGACGCCGTCCGCCTCGATTTTATGAGTGCGCGGATCGCTTGCTTCGCGACGAAGTTCAGCTTGCACGCTTGGAGCGCGGCACAGTAAAGGATGTCGCGGAAGTCGATCTACGAGTTCGAATTCAGGCCGCGCGGGAAAGCCTCTATACCTCTATTGAAGCGGTGCAAGCATGAGTGAGGTAATTCGGGTCGAGGGGTACGGAGTACCCGCGGCATTTGACCGTATGGCGGACACTTACGACGTGACGTTCACCGAATCTTCCATCGGAAGAGCTCAGCGCAACGTCGTCTGGAGTTCACTGCAGAGGTTATTTCGTGCGGGCGACCGGGTGCTTGAATTGAATTGCGGCACCGGCGAGGACGCCTTGTTCTTAGCGAAGCGGGGAATCTCGGTGATCGCTTGCGATGTTTCCGCTCGCATGATTGAAGTCGCCGAACGCCGCAGGTTACTGGAAGCGCCGGATTCGTCTCTGCAATTCCGGGTCCTCCGAAACGAAGACGTAGATGCACTCTCGCCAATTAGCACTTTCGACGGCGTGCTATCGAATTTCTCGGGTTTAAATTGTATCGAGGATCCTTCGGAGGTCGCCCGGAACCTCTCGCGACTTCTAAAGCCCGGAGCAGTCGCGTTGATCTGCATCTCGACGCGAGTTTGCTTGTGGGAGATGGCTTGGTATAGCGCTCGGGGCAATTTCACGAAGGCGGTCCGACGGCTTCGTGGCCGCGCCATCGCCCGATTAGATGAAATCACTGTCCCAGTCTGGTACCCGACAATTGCCGGCATCTGCAAATCATTCTCCCCATGTTTCCGGCTGCGCTCCACTCGCGCCGTCGGCTTGTTCGTCCCGCCGTCCTATTTGGAACCGTGGGCCCGTAAGAATACGGCGGTGTTGGGGTGGCTTGAGGGCCTGGACAGAGTCTTTTCGGCTTGGCCGGTGCTTCGCACGATTGGCGATCATGTTCTGCTGGAATTTGAAAGACCGTAGCAATCACCTTTGATTGAGTCCGGTTCGGGCCGCAACAAGGCCGTGCAGTTCCCGGCCGAGAGATTACAAGTCGAGGACGCCATGATTATTCTCTACAACCCGCGCTCCACAAGGCCTCGCAACCGGCGCTTACCGCTTTCCGTTCTAGCCCTCGGTGCCGTCCTTGAGGGCAGGGAAGAATACGAAATCGTTGATGGAAACTTAGACGACAATCCCACCAACACGATTCTCCGCCTGCTGCAGCAACACCACGTCGAGATGTTGGGTGTGACGGTGATGCCCGGTCCGCAAATGTCCGCTGCCGTCGAGAGTTGCCGTGAGATTCGGGGTTTGCACCCCAAGGTTCCGATTGTTTGGGGCGGCTATTTCCCTTCGATTTATAGCGACGCGACGCTGAACGCGCGCTACGTTGACTACGCGGTACGCGGTCAGGGCGAAGACACGCTCCTCGAACTGCTGGATGCCCTGCGCGGCAAGAAAAAGTTTGAAGAGATCGCCGGCCTCTCCTTCAAGGACGTTTTCGGCCTCCACCGTCACAATCCCGAGCGCCCCATGAAAGGACCCGACGCGTTTCCATGGACTCCATTTCACAAGGTTTCCGTAGATCAATACCTCCGCCCGTCCTTTTTTGGTAAGCGCACCGCCGTGCACCACGCCAGTATCGGATGCCCCTTCCGTTGCAGTTTCTGCGGTGTCCATGCCGCCTATGGCAATCGGGAGCGCATGGAGAACCCGCAGCGCACCGAAGCTATCTTGCGTCACTTAGTTACCCAATATGGCGCGGACTCTGTGCAATTTTATGACATGAACTTCTTCCTGCGCGAAGACCACGCTTTGGAACTATGCGAGCGCATCACTCCGCTCAACCTGCGGTGGTGGTGCGAAGCGCGCATCGATATTGTGAACAAATATTCCGACGCAACGTTAGCCGCGATTCGGCGCGCGGGATGCACCATGATTTTCTTTGGCGCCGAATCCGGCTCCGACTGGGTTCTGAAAGAAATGGAAAAGGACATCACCACCGAGCAAACCCTGAACCTGGCCAAACGCATCCGCCAATTCGACATCATTCCGGAGTTTTCCTTCGTCATCGGCAATCCTCGCGACCCGGAACGCGACACGCGCGAAACCCTGGCGTTCATCCGCACCATCAAGCGCATCAATTCCAAATCTGAAATCATCATGTACCACTACACGCCAGTTCCGCAGCGCACCGCCATGTACGGCAATATTGACGACCAGATTGCGTTCCCCACAACACCCGACGAATGGGCCACCAAACGCTGGATGGACTACACACTCCGCATCAATCCGAACACACCGTGGCTGGCCCGCAAGACTAAGGACCTCATTGACAATTTCGAAACCGTGGTCAGCTCACGATGGCCGACGGTCCAGGACATCCGCGCTCCCCGTTGGAGCCGCGCTTTGCTCAAGACTCTCAGCGCGTGGCGTTACTCCGCGCGTATCTATGCCTATCCAAAGGAACTTCGTTGGGCGCACCAATTCATCAATCTCCGCAAACCGAAGGTCGAGAGCCTGTAGTCGACTTTTCGGGTTCGCCGGTGAAATGCCGAACAGGAAACGGCCCCTCAAGGCCTGCCGCCAGAGCTTCATGCGCACCTGCCGCGTCGGGTCTCTCTCCACGAGAGGGGTACAGGCTGGTCTCGTCTGTCTATGACCTCGAGCCCAATCCAATACTTTCCCTCGAGCAGCGTTTCCTAGAGCAACTTCTGCCACCGGTTAAGGGCTTGGATGTCGTCGACCTTGGTTGTGGAACCGGCCGCTGGCTCGCCAAATTTGCAGAGAAAGCGCCTCGTTCGCTGGTTGGCATGGATTTCTCCGCGGAAATGTTGGCTCAAGCAAAGTTAAGGCTCGGCACTTCCGCAAGCCTGGTATTGGCCGATTGCAGCAACCTTCCGTTTCCGCGATCTTCAGCGAACATCATCGTGTGCTCCTTCCTAATAAGTTATCTGCCGGACCTCGACACTTTCGCATACCAGATTCGAAGGCTTCTGCGTCCAGGAGGGTCGATTTTCCTCTCCGACCTGCATCCGGCGACTTCCGCATCACTAGGCTGGCGTCGCGGGTTCAACGTCGATGGATCTTTCGTCGACATTGCAACTCACTTGCGGCCTATCAAGGACGTTCTTCGTTCCTTTGAAACGCTCGGGATAGATACCAAAGCGCTATTCGAACCCCACTTCGGTGCTTTCGAGCGCGAACTGTTCAACAAAGCGGGGAAGATGGGCGCCTTCGACGCCGCCTCCGGCCTCCCCGCCACCTATATCGCTCAACTTCGCCTGCGGCCCCGTCGTCCTTACCCACGCGGAAAGAATCCCCGGAGCGCCAACCTCGCGATCGGCGTTCCGCAGGCAGCCTCGCGAGGGACGCTCGATAATTTTATTGGCGCTCAGATAGCTTTGGGCCCCCAGGAAGCTATTCGAGCAAACCTTACCATCGAAAATGGCCGCATCACATTGCTCCAATCGGCTGATGCAGCCGCGTCTTGTCCACCGCAACCCCGCAAGCGCATCGTAGATCTAAGCGGGTTCTTGCTACTGCCAGGCCTCGCGAATGCCCATGACCATCTGGAATTTGCTTTATTCCCACGCCTCGGCAAAGGCGGATACCGCAACTTCGTCGAGTGGATCGATGACATCCACCATCCCGAGGCTTCCCCCGTCCGGGAACACTGTGCGGTGCCCAAGGATGTGCGCCTCTGGTGGGGCGGAATTCGCAATCTCCTGTGCGGCGTAACAACCGTCTGCCATCACAATCCCTATGTCGACGAAGTTTTCGACGAAGGCTTTCCGATCCGAGTTCAGCGCGAGTTCTCCTGGGCCCATTCCCTTCACTTGGATGACGATATAGCGCGAAAACAAAGATCCGCTCCGCCAGATCAGCCCTTTATCCTTCACCTCGCAGAAGGGATCGATTCGAAAAGCGCGAGCGAAATAGTTCGCCTCGCCGAACAAAAAGCGCTCACCGAACGCACGGTCATCGTTCATGGCCTTGGCTTGGATGAAGCAGGGTTTGCCCTTCTGCGATCCGCCGGCGCCGCACTGATCTGGTGCCCAACCTCCAACGTCTTCCTGTTTGGCCGCACCCACGATCGCAAAACGCTGGAATGCCTTCGGTATCTGGCTCTGGGCAGCGACTCGCCCCTCACTGGTGGCGATCTCTTAGATGAAATTCGTTTCGCCGCCGAGACCGTAGGCCTTCCCGTCGAGCAGCTTTATTTGCTAGTCACCACTAAGGCCGCGCAGGTCCTACGACTGAAGTCCGGCGAAGGCACACTACGCATCGGCGCTTTGGCGGATTTCATCGCCGTCAAAGACAACGGTCTCTCGCCCGCCCGTACACTTGCCGCGCTAACGTACCGCGACGTCGAACTCGTCGTCATTGGCGGCCAAGTCCAACTCGCGTCTTCCGAATTGCTTCAGCGCCTTCCGCGGCTCGTCAAGACCGGCTTGCATCCCTTAGAAATCGAAGGCGAGCTTCGCTGGATACGCGCCCCTCTCAATCGTCTTTTTGCCGAAGCACAAAGGCATCTTCCCGGCGAGATCAAACTGGGCGGAAGAAGGGTGCGCCATGGCCTCTCCGCATGAATTGGTTACCATTGGCGCTCCGGCTCCCGACCTCGAGCACCACCGGATCAGCCAACTACCGGTTCTCGTCCTGCACGCGCACACCTCCTGCAACTGCCGCTGCGTCATGTGCGACATCTGGAAAAACAAGGATTCGCGTGCCTTCCGCCTCTTTGATCTGGAGCCACATGTAGAATCTATCCGTCACCTTGGAGTTCGCTGGGTAGTTTTCTCCGGTGGGGAACCGCTGCTCAATCCCGAATGGCCGCAACTCTGCTCCATTCTCAAACGCGAGCAAGTTCGCCTGACACTATTAACAACTGGCCTGCTACTCGGCAAACACGCAGCCCAGGTCGCCGAATCATTTGACGACATCATCGTCTCCCTTGATGGTCCCGAACCAATCCACAACGCGATCCGTCGGGTCGACAAAGCGTTCTCCCTGCTGCAGTTGGGCATAGCAGCGATTAGGCAGCACCGCGTGTCGTTCTCAATCACCGCCCGCACTACAATCCAAAGAGCGAACCACGCCAACCTGCGCGAAACGCTGGCCACCGCGAAACAATTAAAGTTGAACGGGATTTCCTTCTTGGCAGCCGACCTTACATCGGAAGCGTTCAATCGCCCCCAAGGATGGTCACCCGATCGTCAAAGCGAAGTCGCCCTCTCGCTAGGAGAAGCAAGCGTTCTTGAAAGGGAGATCGAGTCGCTCATAACCAACCATTCTTACGATATCGATTCCGGCTACATCGCAGAATCCCCGGACAAGCTTCGCCGCCTCGCCACGTATTTCCGCGCACATCTCGGCCTAGACAGCAGCAAGTCTCCCCGCTGCAACGCACCGTGGACGTCCGCAGTGATCGAAGCCGACGGCACGGTCCGTCCGTGTTTTTTTCATCGACCGATTGGCAACATCCAGCGGCAAACCTTAGAAGAAGTTATCAATGGCGAAGACATGCTCGCCTTCCGTGCAGCGTTGCAGATCTCCAGCAATCCAACCTGCAAGCGGTGCGTTTGCTCTCTCAATTATCGCTTTTGAGCACCGTCTTGCTTCGAAGGCTGGCCGTCGTCCCCGCCATACATGGCCGGCTCGCCAAGGCTTCCAGCCGCGGGCAAATTCCGTATAAATAAAACCGTTGACCAGATTTCTTGGTCGGTCAAAATGCCCTTGGACGCAGGCATTCCGGAAGGGAAGATACCGTTGTCAACCACCGATTTCAATTGACCATCCGTATAGGACTGAACATTCGCAGATGCAAGGGACGGCACCGGCGGCGCCATATTGTCCGCAAACGGCACGCCCGTGTTTTGTCCGTCCAGACCATGGCAAGCGATGCAGTAATGCGAAAAGTTCGCCTTACCGTCGGCAATATTTTCGGCCGTAGGCTGCAGCGGGTTTTTCGCATCCTTGTTCCGAACCAATACCCAGTGCTTCGCGCGAGTGACGGCGGCAGTCTCCCATTTTCCGCGCGGCGTTGCCTTGCAGCCCGCGCCCACCAATGCCAATGCAAGCAATGCCGCCCTGCTCGTTCTCAAACGCTGCGGGTTCATTCGACCACGTGCACCGTAAAAGTCATCGAGCCATGTCCCTTACCGCAGAAATGCGCGCACTTGCCTTGAAACGTGCCCGCGGTTTCCGGCACCAGCGTCAAGTCCTCCGGCTGGCCCTTCTTAATTGCATTCGTTCGAAGGCCCAGCTCCTCGATCACCAGCCCGTGAGTGACATCCATCGACCGTACCGTGATCGTCACCGGATCACCTTTCTTAACCGTAATCTCATTCGGCGAAAACGAAAACCGACTCGCGACGATTTCGATGCGTTTCGGACCGGCCGTCGTCGCCGGTTGGCTCCCAAGCACCGTCGCGGTTAAAGCCAGCAGACCAGCCGTAATTGTTCCCATTCTCACGTTTAAATTCATCTTCCTGTACTCCGCCTCTAGACGATTCAGTGTGGTTGCCCGGCCTCGCCTCCTACAGCGATCGGGCCAACAGCAGCACCTTCTTCCGCTACTACTTTGCCTAGCATTACCCCAGAAAATGTCACACTCACGTTAAATACGGGTCACCTTTATGCGTCTGTCGTGCCTGACAATTTTCTGATGATCGTCGTCCACTCAAACCGCCCGCCCGATCGTGCACAAACATGACGCGAGTTTGACCTCAACGTGACAATGCAGTTTCATCACGCGGCTACGCTGTGCCTGCCGTGCTCGCAGTACTGGCATTTCGGCGCGTGCAAAATGTAAATGGCTGCCAGCGGCGGCACGCAAGAAAACAAACTCGATTTGAGGTCTGATGTTGCGAAGAAGCATTTATCTAGCGCTGTTCCTATTCGCTGCTGCGACTCGATTGGCGGCGCAATCCGACACGCCCATCATTTCCGGAGGCGTCCAGTACGCCAGCAGCACGGCCGGGGGCGTTACCACCTTTCAGCCAGTCATCAGTCCGGTAGTCTTAGTGCCCATTGGCGACCGTTGGCTCATCGAATCTCGCGGCACATTTGACGAATTCGTCTTTCGTCAGGACGGCACCATAGGCCCCTACCATGCTCAAACATTTTCCAGCATCGACTACCTCCAGCTCGATTACATCGCCAATTCTCACGTGACCGTCGTACTGGGCGAGTTTTTGACTCCATTCAATATTTACAATGAGCGCATTGCCCCCATCTGGATTCACAATCTCGCCGACGCACCTCTCATTGCCGGCATTGGTACTCGCACATCGGGCTCCAGCGATGGGGCAATGCTAAGGGGTGTCGCAATCTCCCGTAAGAATTGGGAACTCAACTACACCGCCTATTTTTCTACCCTGGTCAACGCCTCCCAGTTCGGCGCAGGGAGATCCGCCGGAGGGCGCGCCGGTATTTTCATTCCCGGCAAGCGTCTTGAGGTAGGCATGTCCTACCAGCGATTTCTGCAGGACGAGCACTTAAATTCGTGGGGCAATTACCTGGTTTGGCAGCCAAACGGTGCTCCACTGGATCTGAGAGCTGAATACGCTCACACCCGCGGCGGCCAAGGCTACTGGGTTGAAGCTGCTTACCGTTTCGCCCGATATCGCGGCGAGGATACCTGGCTTGGTCGCCTCCAAGCCGTCGCCCGCGTGCAGCAGTTTTACCTAGGCACGCCCGCCCCACAAGACATACTGCCCGCAGCCGACGCCCAAAGAGTAGATTTCGGTCTGAATTACTACTTGCCGCACAACCTTCACCTCAATGCCAGTTACGGCCGCCAGTTCAGCTCCCTCGGCAACACCAACATCTGGAATATTCAGGTGACTTACCGTTTCCTGTTTCCGTTGCTTCCCGGAGGTTCCAAGTGACTTTGCCTTTGTCAATTCGCGCCGGCATTATTGTTTTGTTCCTAGCGGTGGTTGGCGCTGCTGCCCAAAACTCCACTCCAAAACCAAAGCCCGCTAGCTCGAAGCCTTCTCCTCCGCAAACTGCAAAGACGGAGAGTGCAGCGGGTGAAAGACTATTCCAAACCCAATGCGGCCGCTGCCACGCGCCTCCAGAAGATCTTTCGCCGCGCGAAGCCAAGGCCGTACTTCGCCAAATGCGAGTGCGCGCCATGTTGACCGCCGAAGACGAGCGTCTAATCCTAAAGTACCTTGCGCCTTAGACGGATGAAGTCGAATTGAACACGCAATCCAATGATGCCCACCAGTCCAATTTCCGTGACCCTGAGCATCGCAAACGGATCCTGGCAGACAACGCTTCCGCAAACTCTCTTCCAAGCCGGGATGCTCCGCTACCTCCTGCGCTTCACCCCGGACCTCGAAGTTTCGCAACCAAACCGCGCTGGTTCTCTGGGGGTCGTTAAGCGCTACAACTTCAATCTCGCAAGGCAGGCTGTATGGAGTCTCTGGTCGCGTTCCCCCGGCAATAAACACTCACGCCTTCCCGTGATGGCAAACGCCTGGCTTACCGATCGCCTGGCCTCCAAATGGGCTGGAACAGGAAGTGTTTTTCACGGCTGGACCGCCATCTCACTGGCTAGTTTGCGCATAGCCAAACAAGCCCGGGTCGCGACTCTGCTAGAACACCCTATGTTGCACCCCCATTCGTGGCAGCGCGAAGTCCTCGCTGAATGCGATCGCCACGACATCGATCCTGCAGATTGCGCGTCGGTATTGCCCGAGCAACTGATCGTGCGCATGGAGCGCGAATTCGCCGAATCCGACAAGATCGTCGTTCCTTCCATGGCCGCCCGTCGCAGCTTCAATCCCTACCACTACGCCGCCAGAGCCGTAGTCATATCCCCCGGCGTCGATCACCATCTCTTCGCTCCGGCATCTGAAGCGTCGCTAGCTCCACTCTTTCGCGTGTGCTGCGTCGGTCGAGTGGAATTCGCCAAGGGAATAGCGTACTTACTGCAAGCCTGGAGAAAGCTCGCGCTACCGAAGGCTGAACTCGTACTAATTGGCGAGACCCGCGACGAAACCAAACGTTTACTCGAAAAATACGGCAGCACAAACGTGCGGCTAACCGGACCTCTTTCCCCACAGGAAGTCGCCGCTTGGTATCGTCAGTCCAATGCCTTCGTATTTCCCTCGGTAAACGAAGGCTTCGGCATAGTTCTGTTGGAAGCAATGGCCTCCGGTCTCCCGGTAGTTGCCTCTAAAGGAACCGGCGCAGACGACTGCGTGACCCACGGTAAAGACGGTTTCATTTTCCCGGCCAGAAACCCGGAGGCATTGGCAGAACTTCTCTTGCGATGCCATCGACAACCGCACCAGGCGAAATCGATCGGCAAAAATGCCCGCGCCAAAATCGAAGCCGAGTTCACCCTGGCCCATTACAACCGCCGCATCATCGACCTCTATAAATCAGTCGTTGATGAGCAAAACAAAAGTCGTGTCTCTGCTGATTTCACTCGCTCTCAACCTTCGCCCGATACAGCGCCGGCAACCCCACACCCCTCTGGCAGTCGCTAGTGAACAAGATCGCCTTCGAATCCAATTCCCAAGTAGGCGAAGCGTTAACACATCTCCCGCCCGCCAAGAGCTCCGCGCGATCATCGCCAGTTTTTTGCAACCATATCTGCTGTCCAAGGTCTGCCTTCGCCTCAAACGCCACCCACTTTCCGTCGGGCGACGCCACGCTATCTGTTCTCCCGGGGAGCTCCGGCATTGCCGTCGGCTCCGCCGTCCGACGGGATGGGTCGAACCCCATTGAAGCAGACCTCCCATGGGCAACCAATTCGAAATAGATGGGACCATCCGGCGTAACCGAAACCGGATGAAACGCCTCGCCCACGAAGCTCAACTTCTCACTCCTCCCATCATGCAACCACACCACCACGTAGTGACCGTCGGCGATCACTTGCGAAAAAATCCCAGCCCGCGACACTGCAAATGCCGACGTAAAGGCCGTATTAGGTCCCTGCCCCAACGTCACCTGCGGAAACCGTCGCCCAGGCTCTCTCGAGTAGCTCACCATATGCCGCCAAGCATCCACCGAAGTCACCAGTGCCACAACGATTGCCAGCGCGACCGCGATCCTTGGCCGTAGCAAACGCCAATAGCCAAATCCCACCCACAGAAACAAAGCCAGAAAAATCCAGAGCTTTGGGAACGCCGGCATCCATTCCGGTCGTAAAGGAAACCCGAGCAACGCGTACCCCATAACCAGCAGGATTCTTTCGAGGCGGCCAGCGTCTTTCATCAACACCAAAATAGGCGGCAAGAAGAGAAGAAACGCATACGAGCCCAGGTTAGGCGCAATACACAATGTAGCGATAATGAACCAAGCAAATCCCCGAGGATGAAGCTCCCTACCTTCTCGCGCTACGCCAGCAGCGGTAAACACCAGAATCGCAATGGTAATAAGTGGCCGAAGAAAAAAGAACGCCCAAGGCACATCCCAGGTCGGATTAGCATTAAGTTCCGGCTCCCTAAAAAACAACCGCCTCAACAGCGTCATCATTGTTCCATTTGCAGGATGATATGGGCTGACCATTCCCTCCCCATCAATCGCACGTGGCAAAATCTCGCGCAAAAAATAGTGCAGGTCCGGCCAACCAAACATCGCAATCGCAACCGCGCCGGACAGCAGGATGGCTGCAATCATTCCCACGACCCCCTTCCAATTGCGTTTGGCCACGAAGTACAGCAGGAAGGGAGCGCCGTACAATTTCAACGCAAATACAACGCCGCAGATCGCTCCGGCTGCTGCCGATTGCTTCTCCTGCAGATACCACATCGCAAGGGTCAGCAAAGAGAACAGCAGAATGTAGTATTGCCCTAAATGAATGTTGGATTGCAGTGTTCCGTACCCGGCAAACAAAACCAGCGCAACATGTTCGATTCGAAACTCCGTAATCCGCGACAACAACCAAACTCCCCCAATCAGCAAGCCCAGATTCACGCTCAACCAGATGCGCTTAGCCGTCTGCGCAGGGTACCCTGCCATCGGCAACAGCGGTACCATCGTCAAAGGAGTCTGCGGAATGTATGTTCCGAGCGGATCTTCAATCCCCGCAAGATTCATCTGCCGCTGAAACCAGGCCCAATCGTAATACTTGATCAGCGGCTCGCCGTGCCGCACCAGCACTGCCGCAGTGTAGTAATTCGGGAAATCGCTTTCATCGATGTTCCAGCCCTTATGAAAGGTTCGCCCCAGAAACACTGCGAAGCACGCAATGGCCAACACTCGCGCCCAGAGCCTCGTCGTCATATCGATCGTGGGACAAGCGGCTGACTCTTTTCGAGGGCAGCCACCTCGGCATTGCTGATCAGTGGCCCTTCTTCCAGATAGTCCTGATCCAAATTCAAATCCCACAAATCAAAATGTGCCCCGCCCACGTTCCGCGCCGCCAGGATTCCCGTAAGCATCGAATGATCCTGATTGTTGTATCGATGCATCCCATTGCGCCCAATCAACTGAAGATTCGGCACGCCGCCCAGAAAGTCCCGAACCAAGGCAAGACCCTGCTTATACCCACGGTCGTAAACCGGATAAGCCTTGGGCACTCGAACCACCGCCCCGTCGATGACCTGCTCCGCCCGAACGAGCCCCAGTTGCGCCATCTCTCGTAGCGCCAGCTTGATCAATTCCGTATCCGGCCGATTCCACAGCGCCTCGTCTTCGTTGCAAAAGTATTCGACGCCAAGGCAACTCAGTTCCGCGCTGGGGGTCATCTCCGCACTCCAGTTCTTGTAGTTCTGGACTCGCCCCGCGAGCACTCCTCGGTCTTGCAGATAAATCCAGTTATCGGGAAAAATGTCCGCCGCCCGCACCATCAGCGCCACGGTAATGAAATCCCGATACTTCAGTTTTTCGCCAACACCTCGCAGGGCTTCCGGTGCGCCCGGTTCGAATTTCTCAACCAAATCCCGAATCGCAACACTGCTGATAAAATGCGATCCCTCCCACCGGCGGCCACCCGCTTCCACCGACTCAATTCTTTGTCCATCCCAATGAATCCGCTGCAACGGAGCATTCAGAATTACCTGCACGCCTCTCTGCTCCACGATTTCCCGCATTCGCGTCCACAACATTCCGGGCCCCAGCCGTGGGTAATGAAACGTCTTGATCAAAGTCTTGATCTCTCGCCGTCCACCAGGAAGGATCGCATCCCGCACCAGCGACCACAGTGACAGCCCCTGTATCCGCTGCGCGGCCCACTCCGCACCAATCTCCCGGCATTCCATCCCCCAAACCTTCTCCGTATAGCTCCTAAAAAAAGTATCGAACAAACGCCGCCCAAATCGATTCGAAACCCAAGTCTCAAAATCTTCCTCAGGCAGCCGCGGAAACAATCGACTCTTCGCAAAACTCAATCCGCACCGCACCGTCTCCGGCAGCCCCAGCCGCCGAAACGCATCCATAGGCTCAAGCGGATAATGAAAAAACTGAGATTGGTAGTAAATCCGCGACAGGCGCGCGCAGCTAATCAGGTCGGCGCCCAGAATGTCCCGCCAAATCTGTTGCACCAGCGAAACTTTTGTGTAAAATCGGTGCCCGCCAATATCGAAACGAAAGCCTTTGTATTCGACGGTTCGGGACAACCCCCCAACCACGTCATCCCGTTCCAGCACCACGCACGGAATTCCGAGATTCGAAAGCTCGTAAGCCGCGGTCAGTCCGGCAGGCCCCGCGCCGAGAATCACAACGGAAGGTTGCCCGCTACCCGCTTTCCCCTTCAACATAAGCCTCGGCGCAAATCGATATCCTCACGCTCAAGGTATCGGCGGAGTGCACTTCATTTGTCACTGAAGCGTCAAGAAGTGGTCACCATCTGCGCTATTGTCCAAGGCGACGGCAATGAATCAGGAAGGAAGAAATCGGGAGAGTGAGCGGGGTGACCCTTTTAGGCGGCTAGCAACGGCATCCGGAGCCGTCTTTTTGCGGCTCCCTCTCCTAAATGTCCATCAGCGAAGGTTTTATCATTTGACCCTACGCCCGCGAATCACGCATATAGCAACGGGTATCGGCAGGAGTGCGTTCTACTTCAGCCAGTTGCAAGGAGGTTTCTCGCTCCTTAGAGAGATTCTCTAATGGAGCCCGCGGCGCTTAGCAGCGCCCTAATCGGCTGGTTCACTCGCCACTGCTACGTTCGCCCTCGGGCTAGGCGCCAAGCTCCGCACCAACACATACAGCACCGGAATGAACAAGAGATTTAGCGTAGTCGCCGCAATCATTCCGCCGAACACGGTAGTTCCCACCGAAATTCGCCCCGCCCGCCCCGCTCCTTGCGCCAGCACCAGCGGCACGACTCCCAAAATGAATGCCAGCGACGTCATCAAGATCGGCCGCAAGCGAATGCGCGCAGCCTCAATCGCCGCCTCCACAATGAAAAGTCCCTGTTGCCGCAACTGTTCCGCGAACTCCACGATCAAAATAGCATTCTTGCTCGAGAGCCCGATCAACATCACCAAGCCAATCTGGCAGTACACATCGTTCTGCAACCCACGCAACGCCTGCGATCCAATCGCCCCCAGCAAAGCCACCGGCACCGCCAACAGCACAATAAAGGGCAACACAAAGCTTTCGTACTGCGCCGCCAAGGTCAAATACACCACCACTAATCCCAACCCAAAAAGCAATGTAGCCTTCCCACCCGACTCCTGCTCCTCCAATGACAATCCGCTCCATTCGAATGTCATGCCATTCGGCAAAGATTTCCGCGCCAGCGCCTCCATGTCCGCAATGCCTTGTCCCGAACTCCGCCCGGGCGCCGAATTCCCATCGATTTCCGCCGACCGAAACAAATTGTAGTGCGTGATCACCTGCGGATTCGCGGTCTGCTCGATGGTCACCACGTTATCCAAGGGAATCATCTTCCCGGTGTCCGAGCGCAAATAATATTGCCGAATGTCTTTAGCCTGCGCGCGAAACGGCTCATCCGCCTGCACATAAACCCGGTACGAGCGATTGTTGAAATCGAAATCATTCACGTACACCGAGCCCATATAAACCTGCAGCGCATCGGTAATTTGGCTAAACGGCACCTGCAAGCTCTTTGCTTTTTCGCGGTCGATACGCACCAGATACTGCGGATCGTTTGCGGTAAAACTCGTGAACAATCCGGTCAGATCCTTGCCCGCATTGCCTTGCCCAACCAAAGTATTTGCCGAATTAGCGATGGTCTGCAGCGAATTCCGTCCTAAATCCTCCAACTCGAACTGGAAACCCCCGAACTGTCCCAATCCCTGCACCGCCGGCGGATTGAACGGCACCACCAACCCGCCAGGAATTCCGAATAACGGCCCGCGCAATCTCTGGATGACAGCAGCAGCCCCATGCTGATCGCCCTTCCGGTCATCGAACGGCAACAGGTTTGCGTAAATAATCGCCCGATTCGGCGCGTTTCCGGCTTGGCTGAATCCCGCAACCGTAAAAATCCCATTGATTTCCGGAACCTTGGCCAATACCTGTTCCACGTTCGCGCAGATATCCCGCGTATAGGTCAGCGAAGCCCCTTGCGGAGCCTGAATGATGAACATGATGTAGCCCTGATCGTCCTCCGGAATAAACGCCCGCGGTACCAGTTGATAGACCCAATACGTCGCAACCAGTACGCCCACAAATAGAACCAGCGCCGCGAATCGCCACCCAATCGCTCGCCGCACCGTGGCCCGATAAACATTCGTGACCCCTTCCACGCCGCGGTTGAATGCCCGGAAAAAGCGCCCCTGCGCACGCTCCCGGTGATGCCCCAAAAAAATCGCCGACAACGCAGGCGTAAGCGTCAGCGCGTTAAAGGCCGAAATCGAAACGGAGAACGCAATCGTCAACGCGAATTGCCGGAACAAAATTCCAGTGGTTCCGGGAAACAACGCCACCGGCACAAACACCGCCACCAACACCAGTGAAGTCGCGATCACCGCCCCAGCTACTTCCTTCATAGCCACGGAAGCAGCGTTATGCGGCTCGGTAATCCCTTCAGTGATATGCCGCTCAACGTTCTCGATCACCACGATCGCATCGTCGACAACAAGCCCGGTCGCCAAAGTGATACCAAACAACGTCAACGTATTGATCGAAAATCCGAACAACTTCACGAAGATAAACGTCCCGATCAGCGAAACAGGGATCGTTATCGCCGGAATAAATGTGCTGCGCCAATCCTGCAAAAATAAATAAATAACGATAACGACCAGGCCGATCGCCTCCACTAAGGTAATCAGCACGTCTTTAATCGACTCGCCCACCACGGTCGTCGAATCGAACGCCACCGCATACTTCATCCCCGGCGGAAAATTCTTCGACAGCAAGGCCAACTCCGCCTTCGCCGCCTTATCGACGTCCAAGGCATTCGCGCCCGGAAGCTGCGTCACCGCCAACCCAACCGCATCGTGCCCATCAAATCGCAACAGCGATGCATAACTCTCAGCACCAAGTTGCGCGTGGCCAACATCCTTTAAGCGTACCAAGGTCCCATCAGTCCCGGATTTCAAGACAATATTGTCGAATTCCGAAGGCTCGGTCAGCCGCCCGATGGCCCTCACGCTGATCTCGTACGCTTGCCCTTCTTTCGAAGGAGGCTGCCCCACTTCACCCGCCGCAACCTGCACGTTCTGTTCGATGAGCGCGGCAAGGACCGTCGTAGCAGTCAACCCCCGCTCAGCCATCCGCGCCGGGTCCAGCCACAATCGCATCGCATACTTGCGTTCGCCAAAGATAATCGTGTCCCCAACGCCGGGCACACGCTTCAGCGCGTCCTTAACGTAAATATCAAGGTAGTTGCTCAAGAACAGACTGTCGTACTGTCCATTCTCGGTATAGACGCCAGCCCCAAACACAAATCCGCCCAATTGCTTGGTGATAATGACGCCGGTATTCTTAACCGTATCGGGCAGTCGCCCCAACGCCTGGTTCACGCGGTTCTGTACGTCCACCGAAGCCAGGTCGACATCCCGGGTGACATCAAACGTCACGGTAATTTGGCTCGTGCCATCATTCCCGCTGCTCGACGCGATGTACTTCATCCCCTGCACGCCATTAATGGCCTGCTCCAAGGGGATTGTCACCGCCGATTCCACCGTCTGCGCATTAGCCCCAATGTAAGCGCTGCTCACCACCACCTGCGGCGGAGCCAAATTGGGAAATTGCGCGACCGGAAGGGAAGGAATAGAAATCGCGCCACCCAGAATAATCAGCAGCGCGCAAACCGTAGCAAACACCGGCCGTCGGATAAAAAAATCAACAAACAAAACTCAACCACCTTTTCCCGGATGGTTTCAATGTAGGGGTGCGCTTCAGTGCATCCCGAATTGCCGCCAAGACAGCGCAGCCACAATCTCGCTGCGCCTTCGGTGTTATTTCCTTTAATTTTTCCGTCTTCAGATAAAGCCCTACTTACTCCCCCCGCCAACCACCTGCTCCATCACCGGCGCCCCATCCCGCAAAAACTGCAACCCCGACGTAATAATATGATCCCCAGGCTTGACGCCATCCAAAACCGCATAATCATTCCCAATCGTATCGCCCACCTTCAGCAATTTCTGCCGCGCCACCACCCCATTGCCTTCCTTTACCGCCAAAAACGCAAAAAACTCCCCATTGATTCTCGTAACCGCCAAAATCGGAATAACGGTCCCCGCATGTGCTCCCCATTCCAGCTGCGCCCGCACCTGCTGGGCCACCCGCAATCGGCCGTCCGCATTCGGAATCATCGCCTTGGCCAACACCGTCTGGGTTTCCGTATCCACCTGCGGCGAAACAAAGGTAAGCCGCGCATCCCCCAGCCCATGTCCCTCAGTGTCCAAAAGCCGCACCGGTACCCCCATCCGCAAATTCCGCGCCCGATCCGCCGGAACGTAAATGTAAGCTTCCAAAGCCCCAGGCTCGTCCACAGTGGTAAGCAAGGTAGTCACCGCCACGCGATCCCCAACGCGCACAGGAATGTCGCCAATAATCCCGTCCATAGGCGCCACCACACCGTAATAGTGCAACTCCACCTGCTGCGTAGTCACCTGCTGTTCCAGCGATCTCAATTGCGCCGCCGCCGCATCGTAATTCGTCTGCGCGTTATCGAGTTCCTGCTTGGCAACCACGCCGGCCTCAAATAGCTTCTTCTCCCGATCCAGCTGCACCTTCGCGTAATTCAGATTCGCCTGCTGAGCCAACCTGCTAGCTTCCTGGCTGCTGAGGGTAGCCTGCTGCTTAAGCGGGTCGATCTGCAGCAAGGGAGTTCCGGCCTTTACATGGTCCCCAGACTTCACAAATATCTTGGTAATCTGGCCCTCTACCTGAGGATTAATCGTTGCTGAATGCCGCGATTTCAAAATCGAAAGGTATTCCGTCGTATCCGGAATCTTCTGCGCCGCCGCCACCATCACCTGTACCGGCATGGCCTGCATCGCGCCCTCCGCGGCAGGATCCCCCGCTGAGGTCTTCCCGCACCCAGCCGCGAAAGTCCCCGCCGCAATTGCCGCTGCGCCAATAATGTTGATCGCATTCCGCCGAGTACCGACCATCAAGACACATCCCCTTGAGACCAGCAGCCAGTTGGCCTATCTTCAAATCTTACGGCAACTTAGCTCCGACCGCCACACACCCATCGTGACTGATTTGGACGCCAAGAAGGGAATTCGGTTACTTCGCGTGTCCTCGAAGGGGGGCTTGTTTACCCTGAGCCTCAAAGGGCCGATGCGTCTTGCTCCGCCCTACCTATCGGCCGGCCTAGCTATCCCGCTAATACATATCCCGCGAATCAATCGGTTTCCCCGAAAGCCCAAGCTGCAGTACTTCCATCTGTGCCGGCCGATCAAAAACCTTCCCGGGAAACAATCTCTTGGTAATCACCCGCACCCCGCCAAACGCAATCCCAAAAACGATCGTGAACATCATAAACACGCCGGTAGCGACGATGATCTTCACCAAGGTGCTGGTAATCGGCGGATCGGTAGCCGTCGTGCTGGGCTCGTTCCAGGTAACCTCAGTCTCATAATTAATCGCATCCCGCAATTTCTCCGCATACTTGGTCGAGCTCGGCGCCAGCACAATCGACAGCAGCGACCCTTTTCGCTCAATACTGCTCGTGCTCAATTTCGCGTCCTGCAACGCCCGCTGCAAATGCCGCAAATGCAATTCCGCCAATTGCGGCGTCGGATACTCAATGAGCAGCAAGGTAGCGTCATCCTTGCCAGCCTTGAACTTCGCAAACATCGCTTCCGCACCAGAGTTAAAGCCAGCCGCATCGACAAGCCCCGCCGCATCTCCTCGGCCTAGGGATTTTATAGCGTCGCGAAACGCCACAGGCCCTAATGCATACCGTTCCGAGAGCAAGTCCTTGTTGTCCTGAGGCAAGTACGTAGCAATCGGCGGCGATGCAACACCGTCGGAGATCGATCGCTCCCAAGTCTCCGCAGCCCTCACAACATCTGGAGAAAGACTCGAGCTTCCGTAAATCCACAGAACCTGATTGCCCCTTGCAATCCAGGTGCTCGCGGCGCGGGGAGCGCCATCCGCAGCCTTCATCGCCGAATACGCCTCATACGCTCCGCTGGAATCGTGGAATGTATAGACGGTCAGCTGCACGGTTTGGCTGGCGGACTTGTAGTTCCGTGAGCTAGCGGCCACCAAGCCAGACTCTTTGACGATGGCCGCGAACGCGGGGTCAGAAGGGAAGCTAGTGCCGCTCCCTGCTGGAGAAGCCGCCGTCCATTTCCCGATCGTGGCGGGCCATGGTACTTCGCCGGCTCGGATCGAGGGCGCCAGCAACATAGCTAGGGAAAAGATGACGGAAATGGTTAACCTGAAGCGCATTGGGCCAGTAATGTTAGACACCACCAGACTAACGCTGGTTTCGGCCCGAATCAACTGAGGCAACCGCGGCCGAGCGGCCTGCGGGCGGGAGAGGCAACTTCGGCATGTTTCCAGTCATGCTGTTGAGGCTCTGCAGGTAGCTGGCGACACCTTGATACAAACCTTCCGCCACCTTCTGTCGATGGTCGGGCTTCTTCAAAAGCTGCTCGTCGGCGGGATTGCTCAGGAACGAAATCTCGGTCAGGATCGACGGCATATCCGCGCCGATCAGCACCACAAACGGCGCCTTTCGAACTCCCCGGTCTTTCACCGGCTTGTAACTCTTCTGAATGCGCTTGGCCAGCGAATCCTGGATGTCCGCAGCAAATTCGCGCGACTCGTCAATCTTCTCGCTGCGCGCAATCTTCTTCACGAGGTCTTCCAAGTCGTGGATGCTTTCACTTGCGGTCGCATTTTCCCGCGAAGCCACCTCCATGGCTTCCGGCGACCCCTTCAAGTTCAAGTAGTAGGTCTCAATCCCGCGCGCGCCATGATCGTGGCTCGAATTCGCATGAATCGAAATAAACAAATCGGCCTTCGCTTCATTCGCAATGTGCGTCCGCTCTTCGAGAGGAATAAACGTGTCGTCTGACCGGGTGTAAACCACGTCCGCGCCAGGCAATCGTTGCTGAATAATTTTCCCCAGCCGAAGCGCCACATCCAGGCAAAGATCTTTTTCCATCAATCCAGTAGGGCCAATCGTCCCGGTGTCGTGTCCGCCGTGCCCGGCATCAATCACAATGCGCCCAATCTTCAATCCCAACGCCCGCGTAAGCGTTGACTGTCCATCTCGGGTAGGCATAGGCACGCTCGACGGCTGAATCAAATCGGGTTTTGTCGTAGCGCTCTTCAATGACTTCGAGCGCGAACCACCGTTCGCCGATGTATTACCACCGCGGACCAATGATGGAGACAGGCTCGCCGCCGTTGCGGCAGTCTTGGTCTCCGCCGCAGCAATCGCGCTTTTCTGCTCGGGCGCAGTGCTCGGCACTGTTCCCCGCGCGCTCGCGTCGACATTGGCCGCATCAACCACTCCGTCTTCCGCGGTTCGCTGCGATGCCGCTGTCACGCCCGGTTGCGAAGCGCCGGTGCCGATACAGGACTCCGGTGCCCGCCCCCGGCAACCGTCACCCTGTCCGCCGGAGTTCTTCACCTTAGCCGTACGTGCAGTCCCAGAATTGGGGTACAAATCAATAATCAATTCCGGCGGATTGTCCTGCAGCGTCGCGGTGTAATCCTTCACTCCCTCCACGTCCAGCACCACCCGCACGATCCCGGAATGATTTTGCGCCGCGCGAACCGCGGTCAATAAGTTCCCCTCAACGCGAACACCCGCCTTGGCCACCTCCGGCGTAAGCCGCGCCGAGTGAATATCGAAAAAGATGCGATCCGGATTCCGAATGCGCGCTGACGAATATTGCACCGTATCTTCCAGGTCGATGGTCACCCGCGTCGAATCCGCCGTCGCGGTGGTGCTGATGCGCCGAACACGTGGCGCTCGGCCGCCCGGCGAAGCTGGCGGCAGCGGATTTTCATCCTTCATGTCGCCGGAAAGTTCCGGCGGTTCGTCCGAGCTCAGCGAAGCCGTGGCGCTCGGTGTCGAAGTCTTGGATACCGCGTTCTTGGATGAAGGCTTGGATACGGCCGTTCTCGATGGTGTGTGGGGTTTCTCCAGAGGCTCCGCGCCTTCATTCTTCGCCGCAATCGACGGCTCCGCGTTGAGCACCAGCGCCAATTCCGCGCGCGCTTCCTGCGCCTCACGACGCCGCGGCGACCGCGGATACTTCTTCAGAAACTCGTCATACGTTTTGGAAGCCAGCAGCGGATCGCCAAGCTGATCTTTCTCAAGCTCGCCCATGTTGAACATGGCGTCCGGCACAAACTTGCTGCCAGGGTATTCGTGAATCAGAAACCGATAGGAATCCGAAGCTTCCTGGTAATAGCTGCGCCCAAACCGATCGCCCATTTCCACGCAAAGCTCCGCAATCGCCACCAGCGAAGCCGGAACTTCCGGCGCATGCGGCGTAATCAAATAAACGCGCCGATACGTGGAAACAACTTGTTTGTACTCCGCCAGCGTCCGCTTACTCGCCGGCTTGTCATTCAACCCAGCCCGCTGATCCTCAGCCCGCGCAAACTGCGCCGACGCTGCCGCGCGCCGTACGCCACCAGTAGCAGTCCCAGATCCCGCCGCGCCAAAAGAAGGAATCCCGCACAACAAAAGCAAAACCAGCGCAATCGAAAGAGCTCGCCCGCTTAAGCAGCACAGACGCTCCTGTCGGTGCGCCCCCTCCGCTCTGGCGCGATTGTGCACGGCGAAGCGGTTCTCGCCCAGCGAATCTTGTTTGCCGTGCGCGCCGAAGGCGCTACCTCCGGCAACAAATGACCACCGCCGCTTTAGGCCGCCAATCCGTCGCGATGAAAAGGGAACTGACCGGAGAGCACGCACCACAAATGTATCGGCGGCGAAACACGGCGAAGCGCCGGCGAACCGCTTGTGGAAAATTGTCCGGTGTGCGGCCATACGCATCTTATGCCCTTACCTGATGCGGCTTCGACCAATTCGGAGTCAACCTATTCGTTGGAGAATATGATGCGGCCGGAAGGGTCCACGTCTTTGTGGATGGCCCGAGGGTTGGAAAACAATTCGGCAAGCCGGCCCGACCCTGGCCGGAAGTAGGCATTCTGCACTTTCTGCACATAGTTACGGGTCTCTCGAAACGCTGGGATGCCATGAGCCCTGTCCACGGCCCCTTCCCCGGCGTTGTAGGCCGCGAGGGCCAAATCGAGATTGCCATTATACCGCTCCAGCAAAGTCTTTAGATACCTAACCCCGGCATCGACGTTCTGTTGCGGGCTGTAAAACTCGGTTGCCCCAAACCGTTGCGCCGTGGTGGGCATCAGCTGCATTAGCCCCACGGCCCCCTTGCGGGAAATGGCCGAAGAGTTCCAGTTCGATTCGGTCTCGATCACTGCGCGAACCAGCGCTGGATCGATGTTATGCCGCTCGGCCGCTTCGCGTACCAGCCGTTCGGCCCCATCGCGGTCGATGCTGAAGGCTGGACGGCCGCGCCCAGTAAACGAAGCCTGCTCGGGCATATAAATGGCCGCACGCAACTTAGCCGATACCAACTTGGTTTGCACAGGCTGCTCGGCATTGACGAAAAAACTGCGGCCGCTGTCATCCACGACCTTGGCAATCTGGGCGCTGGCTGGATTTCCACAGAACGTTAACCCAGCCAATAAGGCACAGCTGCCGAGATACACGCGTTTCGTCATCTTGGGCCGGGGAAGGCGCACAAGTCCTCTTTTGACTACACGCGAATCGTACGGTTTGGTCCGTGGGGTGTCGATAGTACGAACGGGTGTCCACCGACGGACACGTTTCTGGCAGCGCGGATTATAGCAACGGCTCGACTAGACCTGGTACCGATTGCAGGGCAGTTTTTAGGCCGGCTGTGTCCTTTCCGCCAGCCTCGGCCAGATCAGGCCGACCGCCGCCGGAACCCCCGACTTGCTTAGCCAGGGCTTGGATCAGCTTGCCGGCGTGGACTTTGCCGGTGAGGTCTTTGGTGACCCCGGCGATCAGCGCCACTTTGCCATTGTCGGGCATGCCCAGCGCGACCACCCCAGAGCCCAGTTTCTGCCTCAGGCTGTCCACGAGCTGGCGCAGACCTTCGCGGTCTACGTTTTGCACCTCTTCTGCGACCACCTTGACGCCCTTAATGGTCTGGGCTTTGCCAACCAACTCATCCAATTGACCCAAGGCGCCTTTTCGCTTCTGTGCTTCCAGATCTTTCTCGAGCGCCTTCACGGTCTGGGAAAGCTTTTCCACCGTAGCTAGAACTTGGTCTTCCCCGACATTCAGCTGGCTAGCCAGCTGCGACAGAATCTGTGCCTGCTGCTGATAATGTTCGAGCGCCCCGATTCCGGTGACGGCTTCGATACGCCGTACGCCCGCAGCCACAGATTGCTCGCCGATAATTTTCAAGACGCCGATATCGCCGATGCGGTGGACGTGTGTCCCGCCGCAAAGCTCCTTGGAGTAAAAGCCACGGGGCGCCCGCTCGTCGGGAATGGTGACGACGCGAACGTTGCTTTCCGGGTATTTGTCGCCAAAGAAAGCGAGCGCGCCGGAGGCTAACGCTCTGTCGAGGGAAGTGACGGTTGTATCGATCGCAGTGTTAAGCCGAATCTCGTCGTTCACCTGCTGCTCGATATCGCGCAACTCCTCCGCATCAACATGAGCGAAATGCGAAAAGTCGAAGCGCAAACGATCCGGCGCATTCAACGATCCAGCCTGCTTCACATGCGTGCCCAGAATATTACGCAGCGCTGCATGCACCAGATGCGTGCCGGAATGATTGCGCATGATCCGCGCCCGCCGTTCGGCATCGGCCTCAACGCGAATGCGATCACCAATGCGCAGTGTCTCCTTAGCGTCGACCTTGTGCGCAACCAAGCCGGCCACAGGGTAGTAAGCGCCCGTAACTTCTGCCAAAAGTTGACCGCCGCTAGTGTCGTAAAACGCGCCAGTGTCGGCGACTTGTCCGCCGGATTCGGCATAGATTACAGTGCGATCAAGAACCACCTCGCCCGATTCGCCGGCCTTCAATTCATTAACTGGCCCGTTCTTACCCATGATCGCTTCAACGCGGACGTCTTTTGCCGTCGCATCGTGATAAAAATCCTTCTCCGTCTTGAAGTTTTCCGCAATCTTGGCAAACGCGGGATTCGCCCCTTCCTTGTGGGTACCCTTCCACGAAGCCCGCGCTCGCGTGCGCTGCTCCTGCATCGCGCGGTCAAAACTCTCCTGTGTGAACGCTGGTATTCCGCGGTCGCGAAGAGCGTCTTGGACAAAGTCGGGAGGCAGTCCGTAGGTGTCGTAGAGCCTAAATGCGTCGGCGCCCGAATAGGAAAGATTTTCGTCGATCCCTCTAAAGGCGCTAGTCTGAACTCCGCCGAACGGATCGGCGTCAGGGTCGCGCCGCATAGTGGAAGCATCTTCGTGAAGGCGTTTCTTTAGGGCAATCTCTGATTCAAGTTGCTTCAGCCCTACAACAATGGTGTGAGCGAATTGCTTTTCCTCGGCCAGAACGATTTCTGAAACTCTTTTCGCCGAATCCGAAATCTCTGGATAGGGGCCCTTCATCATGTCCCCAACGGTGTAGACCAAATCGTGTAGGAAAGGTCGATCCATTCCCAATAAGCGACCGTGAAAGATTGCTCGACGCATGATCTTGCGAAGTACGTAGCCTCGCCCTTCATTCGACGGAACTACGCCATCAGTGATTAAAAACGTCGTGGCGCGTGCGTGATCGGCGATTACGCGAAGCGAGGCAGCACCGCCTTTGCCTTCTTCTAAATGCTGCTCATCCTCAAAATCCACACCGCAGAGTTCCGCTGCGCGTTTCAGTAGTGGCCGGAACAGGTCGGTGTCGTAGTTGGAGATGACGCCTTGCAGGACGGCGGCCACGCGTTCCAGGCCCATGCCGGTGTCGATCGACGGCTTAGGCAGAGGAGTTAGAGTGCCGCTGGAATCGCGGTTGAACTGCATAAAGACTAGGTTCCAGATTTCGACGTAGCGGCCGCAATCGCAGGGGAATTCGCAGTCGGCATGGCCCTCTTCGGCGGCGGCCGGGCCCATGTCGTAGAAGATTTCGCTGCAAGGACCGCAGGGGCCGGTGTCGCCCATGGCCCAGAAATTGTCCTTCAGGCCGGAGATGGGAACGATACGGTCGGCGGGAACGTTTTGGTCCCGCCAGAAGCCGCGGGCTTGTTCGTCCGCGCCTAACGCCGTTCCGGGCGCCACTTCCGCTCCGCCGAAGACTGTGGTGTATAGCTTTTCCTTGTCGATGCCGAACCATTCTTTGGAGGTGATTAGCTCCCAGGCGTAGGCGATGGCGTCCTTCTTGAAATAGTCGCCGAAGGAGAAGTTGCCCATCATCTCGAAGAAGGTGTGGTGGCGTTTGGTGAAGCCGACATTCTCCAGGTCGTTGTGCTTGCCGCCGGCTCGGACGCATTTTTGGGCGGAGGTGGCGCGGTCGTAATCGCGTTGTTCGAGGCCCAGGAAGACGTCTTTGAATTGGTTCATGCCAGCGTTGGTGAACAGCAGCGTAGGGTCGCCGTGGGGGACTAGCGAGCTGCTAGGGACGCGGCGGTGTCCTTTGCTTTCAAAGAACTGCAGGAACTTCTCGCGGATCTGGTTACCGGTCATCATCTCCGTCGATCATCCTCGCCCAATTTGAATTCTTCAATCGTCTGCAAGAATCGTTACCCCACAGTATCGCAGACCCCGGAACGCCACTCCAGCCACAGCAAGCGGCCTGACGCACCAAGTGCTCGCCTGGCCCCGTTAATAGGAAAGCCCGGGAAAGATAACGCCGAGACGGTGAGGGCCGCCAAGGTTCGCGGAGGAGGCGTTCAAGAAAAAAGCGCGGCGACTCACCGTAGAGTAAGAAAAACCAAGGCCGCCAAAGTGGTCCGGAAAAGAACCTGTACCAAGGTGCAGGTATTAGCGAATTCACAACGATGTGTCAAGTTCGGGCTACTCTCTCCGACCGCATTTGCTAAGGTGGGCGTTGGGTTCCAACGTTTGGGAGAGCGCGGATGTCTGTCCGGCTTGGCGAAATTCTAATCAAAGAAAGCCTGATCACCCAGGACCAGCTGACCAAAGCACTGGAGTTTCAGCGTTCGAATGGCGGCAAACTGGGGTCCTGTCTGACCAAGATGGGCTACATCACCGATGATGATATCACCGGGGTGTTGTCGCGGCAGTACGGCGTGCCCTCCATCAATCTGAAGTATTACGAAATCGATCCTACCGTCATCAAGCTGATTCCCCAGGACACGGCAACCCGGTACCAGGTGATTCCACTATCCAGGGTGGGATCGGTGCTGACGATTGCCATGACCGATCCGACCAACGTGTTCGCCATGGACGATATCAAGTTCATGACCGGATTCAACGTGGAGCCGGTGGTGGCTTCGGAATCGGCGATTGGCGAGGCTATCGGGCGCTTCTACGGCGGCGGGGACGGCAACCACGAAGAGCTGAGCAAGATGATGAAGGACCTGGCGATGGACGACCAGGAATTGGAGCTCTCGTCGGAAGAAGCGGAAATGGATACCGCCACGCTGGAGCGGGCGGCGGAAGAAGCGCCAATCATCAAGCTGGTGAACCTGATTTTGACGGACTCGGTGAAGCGAGGCGCGAGCGACATTCACATGGAGCCGTACGAACTGGAGCTGCGGGTTAGGTTCCGCATTGACGGCGTGCTGCAAACCGTCATGACTCCGCCTTTGCGATTGAAAGATGCCATGACCAGCCGCGTCAAGATCATGGCCAAGCTGGACATCGCCGAAAAGCGCCTCCCGCAAGACGGCCGCATCATGATCAAGTACAAGGCCGACGGCAAGAAAAAGGAACTCGATTTCCGTGTTTCGACCGTGCCGACGTTGTACGGCGAAAAGATCGTCATGCGGTTGTTGGATAAGGAAAACCTCCGGCTGGACATGACCAAGTTAGGCTTCGAGCCGGAATCGCTGAAGAAATTCGAGCGCAATATTTTGAAGCCGTACGGCATGGTGCTGGTTACCGGACCAACTGGGTCAGGCAAAACCAACACCTTATATTCATCGGTAGCTCGGTTGAACCAGGTCGACACCAACATCATGACCGCGGAGGATCCCGTCGAGTTTCAGCTGCAGGGCATCAACCAAGTGCAGATGAAAGAGCAGATCGGGTTGAACTTCGCGGCGGCGCTACGCGCATTCTTGCGGCAGGACCCCAACATCATCCTGGTCGGCGAAATTCGCGACTTCGAAACAGCGGAAATCGCGGTGAAAGCAGCGCTCACGGGACACATGGTGCTGTCCACGCTGCACACCAACGATGCGCCCTCTACCATCAGCCGCTTGATGAATATGGGCATTGAGCCATTCCTCGTCGCGACTTCGGTGAACCTGATTTGCGCGCAGCGGTTGGTGCGGCGCATCTGCGTGGGCTGCAAGACGGAACTGGAAGTGCCGGAACAGGCGCTGATTGATGCCGGCTACACGCCGGAGGAAGCGAAGACAACCAAGATCTATCACGGCAAAGGCTGTTCGACCTGCAACAAGGGCGGCTACAAGGGGCGCACCGGTTTGTACGAAGTGATGGAAGTCAATGATGAGCTACGGGAATTGATTCTGGTGGGCGCGTCGGCGTTGGAGCTAAAGAAAAAAGCGATCGAGCAGGGAATGATCACGTTGCGCCGAAGCGGATTGATCAAGGCGGCGCTGGGCCAGACGACGATGGAAGAAGTATTGCGCGAAACGGTTCTCTAAGGAGAAGTGCGATGGCCGGAATGACACTGAGCGAATTGCTGAAAAAGATGATCGAGATGGGAGGCAGCGATCTCCACATCACGACCAACAGCGCCCCGCGCGTGCGCGTACACGGAAAATTGCGTCCGCTGGATATGCCGCCACTGACCGCGGCGGACACGAAGTCACTGGCGTACAGCGTGCTCACCGACGCGCAGAAGCACCGCTTCGAAGAGAACTTGGAACTCGATTTTTCGTTTGGGTTGAAGAATTTGGCTCGGTTCCGCGGCAACGTGTTCAATCAACGCGGGGCGGTGGGCGCTGTGTTTCGTACCATTCCGTGGGAGATCAAGGGATTCGACGCGCTGGGTTTGCCTGCCGTCGTGAAGGGGATGTGCGACAAACCGCGTGGACTGGTGCTGGTGACCGGCCCGACGGGTTCCGGGAAATCGACGACGCTGGCGGCCATGCTGGATAAGATCAACAGCGAACGCGAAGAGCACATGATCACGATCGAAGACCCGATCGAGTTCTTGCACAACCACAAAAAGTGCCTGGTGAACCAGCGCGAAGTCCACGCGGATACGCATTCGTTCTCGAATTCGCTGCGCGCCGCGTTGCGCGAAGACCCCGATGTGGTGCTGATCGGCGAAATGCGCGACTTGGAGACGATTGAATCCGCGCTACGCATCGCGGAAACCGGCCACTTGACGTTTGCGACGCTGCACACTAACTCGGCGGCCTCGACGATCAACCGGATCATCGACGTTTTTCCGGCGCACCAGCAGCCGCAAGTACGAGCGCAGTTGTCGATGGTGATCGAAGGCATTTTGTGCCAAGCGCTGCTGCCGCGCTCCGACGGACGCGGCCGCGCGATGGTCATGGAGGTTCTGGTTCCAACGCCGGCGATTCGCAACCTGATCCGTGAAGACAAAATCCACCAAATTTACTCGGCGATGCAGACCGGCACGGGCCAAACGGGAATGCAAACGTTCAATCAGAGCCTGGCGCAGACCTACCTGGCCAAGCAGATCACCCTGGATACGGCGCTGGCCCGCTCCTCGAATCCCGAAGAGTTACAGGACATGATCAATCGCGGCGTCTCCGGCCCGACAGGAAAAACTCCGGTAGGCAAGCGCTAGGGGGCAGTCCAAGTTTAGGTGAGGAAAAGCGGGACATCATTGGTCATCGAGCAGGCGCAAGTGAGGAGGACAGGGAAATGCCGGTATACACGTACAAGGGCACGAACAAGGCGGGGTCCAATGTCAGCGGCGAGATGAGCGCGACGAGTAAGTCCGAAGCGCAGAATCAGCTGCGCCGGCAGCAGATCACCACCAAAAAGATGTCCGAAAAGGGCAAAGAATTCAACATGCCCACGTTCGGCGGCAGCGTCAAATCCAAGGAACTCGCGATTTTCACGCGGCAGTTCTCGGTGATGATTGACGCCGGCTTGCCGTTGGTGCAATGCCTGGAAATCCTCGCAGGCCAGCAAGAAAACAAGATGTTTCAGAAGGTCTTGGCGGCCACGCGGGCTTCGGTCGAAGGGGGAGCCACGCTGTCTGCGGCGATGCGGGCGCATCCCAAGGTATTCGACGCTCTCTATGTGAACATGGTGGAGGCAGGCGAAACCGGCGGTATTCTCGACACCATTTTGCAACGGCTATCGATGTATATCGAAAAGAGCGTGAAGTTAAAGCGCGCGGTGCAGTCCGCTTCTATTTATCCGATCGGCGTTATGAGCATCGCGGGCGCGGTCGTTACCCTACTGTTGTGGAAGGTGGTGCCGATTTTCTCGACCTTGTTCGCGGGCCTTGGCGTCGATTTGCCGCTGCCCACCAAGATCGTGATTGGTCTCAGCAACTTCATTGGTAGCATTTTTGGATTGCTGATTGTGGTTGCCGTTGTAGGCGGCATCATCGGCATCAAAGTGTGGTATGGCACCACTCAGGGGCGTTTCATTCTGGATTCCATCATCCTGAAATTGCCAGTGATGGGTCTGCTGATGAGGAAGATTGCGGTGGCCCGATTCACGCGTACGCTGGGCACTCTGATTGCCAGCGGCGTTCCCATTCTCGAAGGCCTGGACATTACGGCTCGCACCGCGGGCAACGCGGTCGTCGAGCGAGCGCTCCAACAGGTAAGAAAGTCACTGGAAGAAGGCAAGAGCCTGACCGAGCCCTTGAAGGATTCCGAAGTATTTCCAGGCATGGTAACGCAGATGATCAGTGTCGGCGAACAAACCGGCGCAATGGACGCCATGCTGCAGAAAATTGCGGACTTCTATGAAGATGAAGTGGACGCCGCGGTGAAGGACCTCTTGACCGCCCTCGAGCCCATCATGATCGTGTTCCTGGGCATTGTGGTCGGCGGCGTGGTTATTTCCATGTACATGCCATTGTTCTCGCTGATCGGCAAGTTGAGCGGCAAGTGATCGCGGCTGAAATCTCGAAATGTTAATCTGTTAACCGGGGCAGGGAGGGGGACTTCCTGCCCCGGTATGTTTCTGGCGAGCGAGCAAGATGCCTGAAAATCAAGCCAGGCCGGGGAAGGTCCGCACCATGGACCAGAACCAGACCACCAGGGAATGGCTGGATTGGCTGACGCGAGTCCGCTTGCTGCTGATCGCATTGATCCTGGCGGTAGGCGTCGTGTGGCCTCAGTACGTCCCAGGCCCGACCGCGGGGCATTATTTCCTACCGCTGATCGTCTTCTGGATAACCTTAGCCACCATCCACATTATTCTGCTGCGATGGCTCCCCGACGCGCGATGGCATGGGGGCCTTCAGGTTGTAAGCGACGTGGCCATGGTGTCTGCGCTGGTCTACGCGACCGGCTTGCAGGATAGCTACTTTATTTCGCTGTACCTGTTGGTGATCATCGTCGGCAGCATCCTGTTTTCGCGAGGGGTGGCGTTTACCATCGCCACGGTATGCATTTGCATCTTGGGTGGGCTAACCGCGCTGGCCCACGCCGGGAAAATTCCGCGCACCTTCACGAGCATCTACACCGCGGAAGGGTTGCGGTTCTGGTTTCTGAACAACACCTTTGGCTTCTTTGCGATCGCCTATCTGGCCAGCTTGCTGGCCCAGTCGCTGCGGCGAAAAGGGCAGGAACTCGAAAAGAAGCGCGAAGAGCTGCTGGACCTGCAGGACTTTACCGAAGACATCATCCACTCCATGCGCGGTGGGCTAATTACCACCGACATGGCGGGTCGCATTGTCCTGCTGAACCGTACCGGAGAGGAAATTCTGGGATATCGGTTCGCCGACATCCGGGGGCGCAAGTTGTCCGAGTACAGCGAAGCTTTCTGGCCGGCAGGCATGCCGGACTTGAATGAAAGGTTGTCGCTTCGACGGGAAATCGAATTCCGGACTGCGGACGGGCAGCAGCGGTATCTAGGCATCAGTATTTCTCCGTTGCGTTCGCGCGACAACTTGCGCAATGGGTTTGTGTTCAATTTTCAGGACTTGACCGATTTCCGGCGATTGGAGCAGGAAGTCGCAACCAAGGAACGCATGGCGGCTCTCGGACGGCTGTCGGCGGCCATCGCTCACGAAATCCGGCAACCGTTGACGGCCATGGCGGGAGCGGTTAAAGAGCTTGCGAGGTTGGCGCCCCTCGAAGAGGACCAGATCCATTTGGTGAATATCGTGAGCCGCGAGTCGGAGCGGCTGAACCACATCATCACCGACTTCCTGAACTATTCCCGAGAGAAGACCTACGAATTCCAGGAAGCGGATGTGGCCGCGCTATTGAATGAAATCCTGACACTGATGGAAAAGAAGCCGGAAATTGGCGCCAAGTATCAGATTGCGCGAGCGTTTAACGGGCACGCGATGCGTGCGCGCGTGGATTCCAGCAAGATCAAACAGGTATTCTGGAACTTGTGCGACAACGCGTTGCGCGCCATGCCCGAAGGCGGCACCCTTACCGTGGGTTTGGAAGAGCGTCCGTTCTGGCTGCGCATCGCCTTCCGCGACACTGGAATCGGCCTCGATCCCAAGCAGCGGGCCAAGATTTTTGAGCCGTTGCAATCAGGTTTTCCGGGTGGGACTGGTTTGGGATTGTCCATCGTTTATCAGATCGTGCAGGCCCATAGCGGGCGCATCAGCGTGATTTCGCAGCGAGATCGCGGCGCGGAATTCATCGTGGAAATACCGCGCGTACCTTGAGGTGTTATGCAGGCGACTAAAACCGCAATAAAAGATCACAGCAGAGAAATGGCGCACATCCTGGTGGTGGATGACGAGCGCTCCATTTGCGAGCTGCTGGAGATTACCTTTCGCAAAGAAGGGTATCGCATCGAGGTGGCCCACAACGTCGAATCCGCGAAGCGCAAGCTGGAATCGCAGTTGTTCGACATCGTCATCTCCGACGTGCGCATGCCCGGTGAGAGCGGCGTGGACTTGTTGAAATTGACCAAGGAAATCGCGCCGGACTGTTTCTTTCTGCTGATCACCGGTGTTCCTACCGTCGAAACGGCCATCGCAGCAATCAATTCCGGGGCGGACCGCTACGTAATCAAGGACCACGAGCTGGTGGATCAACTGCGCCGTGCAGTCCGCGAGGTTTCGGAAAGTCTGAAATGGAAAAAAGAAGCGGGCTACCTTCGCCGGGAACTGCGGCGTCTGACTGGGTTAGACAACATTATCGGGCAAAGCCCGAACATGCGCGCGATTTTCGAGCTGATCCAGACGATTGCGCCGCAGACCAGCCGCATATTGATCACTGGAGAGAGCGGCACCGGTAAGGAGTTGGTGGCGCGAGCGATCCACGAAAACAGCCAAAGGTCGCAGGCGCCGTTTATTACCATTAACTGCGGGGCCTTTCCGGAGACGCTGCTGGAATCGGAATTGTTTGGATATATGAAAGGATCGTTCACGGGGGCGAACGAGAATCGCCAGGGACTTTTCCAGGCCGCGCATGGCGGCACGCTATTCATGGACGAAATCGGCAATATGAGCCTGACCATGCAGGTAAAGTTGTACCGGGTACTGCAAGAAGGCAAGGTCCGGCCGATTGGCAGTACCGAAGAAAGCGACGTGGATGTGCGCATCATCGCAGCCACCAACAAAAACTTCGAGAAAGAGATTGCCGAGGGCCGGTTTCGCGAAGATTTGTATTACCGGTTGAGCGTAATACCCATCCAGTTGCCGCCGTTGCGAGAACGCCGCGAGGATATTCCCCTGCTGGCGCGGCACTTTCTGGACACGTTCAGAAAGCAAATGGAAAAGCCGGTGGAAAGCATCTCGCCAGAAGCCATGAGCCGCTTGGAATCCTATGACTGGCCCGGAAATGTGCGCGAGTTAGAGAACACCATGGAGCGGGCGGTCGCTCTGGAATCGACCCGGGAGGTCACGCTGCGGGTGCTTCCGGATCGCATAGCCGGATACTCAGGAACTCCGGCGCTTGGCGGCCCAAACGGCACCGCCATATTTCCGGTCGAAGGCGTGGATTTCGAGAAAGAGATCGCGGAAGCCGAGCGCCACTACTTGCAAGGTGCCCTGGAAAAGGCGAATGGGGTGCGCACTCAAGCAGCGGATTTGCTGAAGATCAGCTACCGGTCCTTCCGCCATTACGCGAAGAAGCACAACTTATAGCTCTAGTTTAACCCCTCAAAGCCGGGGAGTCGCTTCGAGAACGGGAGCATAGGGGGTTGCCAAAATTGGGCTTTTGGCCTTTTCCGTCGTCTTTGCGATGACAAAAAGAGTCACTTTAGAGGCTCCCGGGTCCCGACCGCATCCCCTGGGGACGCAGCCTCCCGACCGTTTTGGTTAACCCTTTATTGTTCAGTAGTTTAACCAGGTCCCAGCGACTAGTACCACTGGTTTTCCGATTGGCCGCTGCCTTGCCCTAGTGTTAGGCGTGCTCTGGCACTTACATAACTCTCAAGGAGATTTACTTACATGAAGAAGCAAAAGGGTTTCTCTCTTATCGAGCTCTTGATCGTCGTGGCGATCATTCTGATCATCGCGGCCATCGCTATCCCGAACTTGCTCAAGTCCAAGATGGCGGCCAACGAGTCGTCCGCTGTGGGCTCCGTGCGCACGATCAACACCGCTGAAGTTACCTTTAGCGTTTCTTGCCCGACCATCGGCTACTCGGCCGTTTTGGCGGACTTGAACGGCGGCGGCGGTTGCGTTGCGGGCGTCGGCATCATCGATCCTTCCTTGTCGGCCGGTAACAAGAGCGGCTACACGATGGCGGAAGTCGGTGCAAACCCGGTCGCCGGCGTCAACACCACCTACACCACCACGGCTACTCCCCAGACCGTTGGAACGACTGGTCAGCGCATGTTCTGCTCCGACCAGACCGGTGTGATCCGTTACACGCTGGCCGGCGCAGGTTGCACGGTCGCCAGCCCGGCTCTGTAACAAGTACTCGTAGTTGTTTCGGATGAACAGGGGAAGTCTAACGACTTCCCCTTTTTTTTCAAGAGAGGAGGGAGATCCCAATGAATTCGACGGAACCAAATTCGGCCAAGCGGACCGCCAGCCGGCGGCTTGCAAAGGGATTCTCTCTGATCGAACTTCTAATCGTTGTAGCGATCATCCTCATCATCGCTGCGATCGCAATTCCAAATCTCCTGCGAGCGAAAATCGCCGCGAACGAATCTTCTGCAGTGAACAGCATTCGAACGTACACCAGCGCGAACGTAGCGTATTCTTCGTTGTGCCCGTTGGTGGGGTATCCCAATCTGCTGTCAGACCTCGGTCCGGGGGGAGGCGCCTGCGCCGGGGGAGCAAACCTGGTGGATCCGATTCTCGGGTCGGTGGCCCCGAGCAAAGCTGGCTACACTTTTACCTACGTTCCCGCGGCGCCATCGGGAACGAACACGAATTACATCTTGAACGCTGCTCCGGCCAATCCGGGAACTTCGGGAATTCGCTATTTTTTCTGCGACGAAACGGGAGTCATTCGTTACAGCCCGGCCGGACCGGCCACTGTCGCGAGCCCACCCCTTTAGCAAGAATGGCGGATGCATGAGAGAAGCCGTCGGCTCAGACTTGTTTTAGAACGGAAAAGTTTCCATCAAACGGGCGGAGCTGGCCGGTACGGCACGTTCCGGCACCGACTTTCGCTCAAGGACGCGTTCCGGCACCGACTTTCGCTCAAGGAGATGTACGGACATGAAGAAACAGAAGGGGTTCTCGCTCATCGAGCTCTTGATCGTCGTGGCGATCATTCTGATCATCGCGGCCATCGCCATTCCAAACTTGCTCAAGTCCAAGATGGCGGCCAACGAGTCGTCCGCTGTGGGCTCGGTACGCACCATTAACACCGCAGAAATAACGTACAGCGTTTCTTGCCCGACAAACGGTTATTCCGCGAATTTGTTGGCCCTAAATACTGGCGGAGGTTGCGCTGCGGGCTTGAGCATCATTGACCCGAACCTGGCGGCCGGCAACAAGAGCGGCTACACAATAGCAGAAGTCGGTGCAAACCCGATCGCCGGCGTCAACACCACCTACACCACCACGGCCACTCCCCAGACCGTTGGAACGACTGGTCAGCGCATGTTCTGCTCCGACCAGACCGGTGTGATCCGTTACACGCTAGCCGGCGTAGGTTGCACGAACGCCAGCCCGGCTCTGTAAGAAGTACGAGCGGTCATTTTTGGAGGACTAAAGGGGAAGTCTAAGGACTTCCCCTTTTTTATTAGCAGCGAGGCCGCTCGACGGCAACACATGGCGGAGGGAAGCAAATATCAATTGGCGAGGGTTTGGCCTTGCTGTTACGTAGTATGCTGGCTGTTTGTTGAAACATGCGACTCACCATACCTTCTAGAGTTCAATCCCCGCGGCTGCTATTTTTCTTAACCATGGGCTGCCTGTTTTTTGGATGGAAGCCCACAACGGGCGCGCCAAACATCGAAGTAGGGGTCAAGCGCCAGGTCGAACTCTTTGAATCCCGCTATCGCAGCGCCCGCACCCTCAAAGCTACCTTCCTGGAGCGCTACGCAGAGAATGGGCAGGTGGTCCGCACAGAAGCCGGCACGGCGTATTTCCAACGACCCGGCAAAATGCGGTGGGAGTATGAGGCGCCCGAAAAAGATCTTTTTTTGGTGGACGGCAAGACCGCGTGGTTCTATGTGCCCGGTGACCATACCGTGACGCGCGTACCGGCCAAGCAGAGTGCGGACTGGCGGACTCCTTTGGCGCTGCTCGCCGGTGAGATGAAGGTATCGCGCGTGTGTGCGGGTGTCGGGCTGGCTCCCGACGAAACAAGCCTAAGTGAGGCCGACGTTGTGTTGCGTTGCCAGGTCCGCGGCGCTGCGCCGGAGACAAACGTAAAGTCGAGTCCGGATTCGGAGCTTTCGGGAGCATCCAGCGGAGGTCAAAAGGACGTCGTGTTCTTTGAGATTGTGCGGGACACCGGCGAGCTAACCCGCCTGCTGGTCCGCCAGAGCGGCGGCATCCAGGTGGAATTTCGGTTCGAGAATTGGCGCCTGAATCCACCCGTGGCGAATACCCTGTTTCGATTTGACATCCCGCCCGGTGTCGCCATCGTGAATGCCGAATTGCCCGCAAGTGACACCTCCGTAAAATAACGGCCATTCGCCCGCCAGCGAATTGCAAACACGGGTGTTACGTACACGCCACAGCCAACCTTTGAGGGTTCCCCCGCATATCAGTTACTTGAGGTAAACTGGTTTCCATGGGGGAGTTTGTTTGCCGCGTCGCGGACGCCAACGGGCGAGTTTTTTCGCACGTCGAGGCTGCTGGTACCCTGGCCGAAGCACGCCAGAAGCTGGTGGACCGTGGTTTGTACGTCTATTCGGTTCAGACCCGAAGTGGTTTGCTTTCAGGGATGCGGCGTCAGAGCGGCCGAACCATCGGCGGCACCGACTTCCTGATCCTCAACCAGCAGTTCAACACGCTCATCAAAGCCGGTTTGCCGATTTTGCGCGCATTGGACCTGCTAGCCGACCGCGCTTCGAGCCCTAAGCTTCGTCCAGTCATCTCTCAAATTCGCGACCGCGTGCGCGAAGGTAAGTCCCTTTCAGAAGCCGTCGCCGAGGCCGGAGTTTTCTCGAAAGTGTATTCGACCGCAATCCTGGCTGGCGAGAAGAGCGGCAACTTATCGGGCGTACTGGACTATTACATCGCGTACCAGAAGGTGAGCACCGGCGTACGAAAGAAAATTTTGGCGACGCTGATGTATCCTGCGTTGTTGGTCATCGTGGCGGTGGTCATCGTGACCTATCTGGTCACCGCGGTCATCCCTAAATTTGCGTTGTTATATCGTGACCTGCATGTGGACCTCCCTGGCCCGACGCAGCTGCTGATTGCGCTGACCGTGGATTATCGTTACTTCTTCCTGGCAGGTATCCTGGTGCTGGCACTTTTTATTGTGGGGATATACTTCTGGTCGAGATCGGAAGGTGGGGGTATCGCGTTCGACCGCTTGAAGTTCCGATTGCCGGTCTTAGGTGATACGTTATTAAAGTTTCAAGTAGCGCAGTTTTCGCGCACGCTGGCCACGCTGCTGACGGGCGGCACTCCGCTGGTCGCGGGGCTGCAGACCGCGTCGGACGCAATTAGCAGTAAGCTGATACGGGGCACCGTCTCACAGGCTACGCAGATGGTCCGCGAAGGCGAATCGCTGCATGACGCCTTGGCGGCGACCCGGGTGATGCCGGTCATGGCACTGGATATGATTGAGGTGGGCGAGTCCAGCGGAGCTTTAGCCCCGATGCTAACCAGCGTGGCGGAGTTTTACGAAGACGAAGTGAATCTAAAACTTGGCGCGATGGTTGCCCTCATTGAGCCGGTTATGCTGATTTTGATGGGCATGCTGGTTGCTTTTATTCTGATTTCGCTCTATCTGCCGATTTTCTCGCTGACGCCCGGCATGGGCAAGTAAGGGAACTATGGCTCTGACCGATCAACACTCCAATGTAATGACCGGCTTGGCTCTGCCGACCGACGAGCAAGCCGAGCGCGAGCAATCGCGGAAACTCGCCGAGCGTTACCGTTGCGCGTTTGTGGACCTGCGTGAGCAGCGCATCGATCCTGAACTGTTCCGGACCATTCCAGCCGACCTGATGTTCCGCTACAACTTCGTGCCGTTGGAGTTGCAAAGCAACTTGCTCTCGATTGCCGTGGCCGACCCCAGCCAGGTCTTGCTTAGCGACGAGCTGCCGCTGCTGTTGGGCAAGAAACTCGCGATCAAAGTTGCGACACCCCGGCAAATTAGCGACCTGCTGAAGCGCACCGAGCAATCGCAACGCGTCCTGGAACAAGCCACCGAAGCCTTCACCCTTCAAGTTGGCAAGGACGAAGAAGAGAGCGACGAAACGATTTCCGGCGATCGCCTCACCCGCGATACGGCGGTCAGCCCTGTCGTTCGCTTGGTAGAAACGATCATCTTCACCGCGCTAGAGCGCCGCGCCAGTGACATCCACATCGAAGCAAGAGACGCGGAGGTCGCGGTCAAGTACCGCATTGACGGTGTCTTGCAGCACGCCATGCAGCCAATCGCGAAGGAATGGCATTCCACCGTAATCTCCCGCATCAAGGTCCTCAGCGATCTGGACATTGCCGAACGCCGCGTTCCGCAGGACGGCCGCTTCCGCGTAAAGTACAAGGGCCGCTTTATTGATTTGCGCGTTTCCATCATGCCCGCAAGCCACGGTGAAGATGCCGTGCTCCGCGTGCTGGACAAAGAGACGCTATCCGAAAAATTTCAGAGCTTGAGTCTGGATGTCGTAGGTTTTTCCGGCGAAGAAATGCGCAAATTCCGCCGCTACATCCGCGAACCTTACGGCATGGTGCTGGTCACCGGACCTACCGGTTCAGGTAAGACCACCACGCTGTACGCCGCAATCAACGAAATCAAGAGTGACGAAGACAAGATCATTACCATCGAAGATCCGGTCGAATACCAATTGCGCGGCATCACCCAAATTCCAGTGAACGAGAAAAAAGGCCTGACCTTTGCCCGCGGTTTGCGTTCCATTCTGCGCCATGACCCCGACAAGATCATGGTAGGCGAAATCCGCGACCAGGAAACCGCGCAGATCGCGATCCAATCCGCGCTCACCGGCCACCTAGTCTTCACCACCGTCCACGCCAACAACGTTACCGACGTCATCGGGCGGTTCATCAACATGGGCGTCGAGCCTTACAACTTCGTATCCGCTCTGAACTGCATCATGGCCCAGCGCCTGGTCCGCGTCGTCTGTTCCAATTGCAAGCGCCCTAAGAAATTCTCTAACTCCGAGCTGCAGGAAGCCGGCCTTGATCCGGCTGCCTGGGCCGGCGTGCAACTCGTAGAAGGCGTCGGATGCCTGGAGTGCTCCGGCACTGGCTACCATGGCCGTACCGCGATCTGCGAATTGCTCGATTTGACCGACCGCATTCGTGAAATGATCGTCGACCGCCGCCCGACCTCGGAAATCAAGCGCATCGCCCGGGAAGAAGGTATGACTACGCTGCGCGAGAGCGGCCTGGGCAAGATTCGCGAGGGCATTACCAGCGTAAAGGAAATCAACAAGGTGACGTTCGTTGAGCAGTAGCGCCACATTCCGCCAGGGCATTTACCAGAGCGAGCTGGCCCGCAAAGTGGCCCGCTGGCTGGAGGCCATGCCGCATCCACCGCTGGCCCTGGAGATTTCGCAGGATCGCGTAGCGGCCGCCCGCTGGACCAGAAACGGTGGCTTGGACAGCTACGCTATCGAAGCGCTTCCTAACGGCGCGCTGATGCCTTCGGCTGTCGAAAGCAACATCGTGAACTCTTCGGCAGTAAAGGGCGCCATCTCCGAAGTGATGTCCAAGTTGCGCGCCAAAGACGAAGACGTGGCCTTACTGGTGCCAGATCCGGTGATCCGTGTTTTCGTGCAGCACTTCGAGCAGTTTCCGCGTTCGCCGCAAGAAGCGGAGCCCATGCTGCGCTGGAAGCTTAAAAAAAGCGTGCCCTTCGAGGCTGACGAAACGGTCATCTCCTACATGCGGCAAGCGCCACGCGAAGACGGCGTGGACATTGTGACTGCCCTCGCGCGCCTGCGCATCATTCGCGAATACGAAGCCCTGGTCGAAGGCCTCGGCCTACTCCCCGGCGTAGTAATGAGCTCTTCGCTGGCGGCGATAACGCTCCTGGATGATCGCCAGCCCACCTTACTTGCTCGCATTTCCGGCCTGGCGCTGACCACCGCAATTGTGCGAGAAGGCGTCTTATGCGGGTATCGCTGCACGGAGTTGCCTGCGCAAAACGTTGATCTAACTCCACAGATGCTTCTGGAAGAGATTTTTCCGGTGGCGGCGTATTATCAGGATACCTGGCGTGAAGGCATTCAATCGGTGCGCGTCGCCGGGTTAGGTCATCGGCTGCAGGATTTTGTCGGCCCACTCGAAGAAGAGTTCAAATGCGAGGTACGCTCGTTGCTGCATACTGCGGTTTCCGAGGGACGCGTACCCGACGATGTACAGGCGCTGGCGGACCGCGAAGCAGACGGACTGGTAGGTTGGATGTTGCACCGCAATTAGCTCTAAACGGGGCTTGAAAGGGAAGTAGGCGCAAGAAAATGAAAGCCCGTCTTAATTTATCGACGAAGCCGATCCAAACGCACCGCCGATTTCTGGCTACCTCGGGTGGCGTAGCCGTGGTCGCTGGCCTGTTTTTCATAATTTTGGGTTGGCATGTCTATTCGGTCCGCAGGGCGGACGCGGCCGTTCGTGAAAAAATCGGTAAATTCCGGCTGGAAATGATCGGGCTAGAACAGCAGCGAAGCGATCTGGAGCAATTTTTTAACCGCCCAGAAAACTCCAAACTCCATGAGCGCTCTGCATTTCTGAACACACTGATTGACGAGCAAAGTCTCAATTGGACTCAGATGTTCATGGATCTGGAAAGAATCCTGCCCGCCGGCGTTCGGGTGATCAGCATCCAGCCAAAGCACGAGAAGGGCATCGTGGAAGTGAAGCTGGTGGTCGGCGCGGTCAGTGACGACGCCAAGCTTAAATTTCTGAATGCCCTGGAGAAGTCCTCTTCGTTCACGCGCGTCGTGCTGCTCAACGAGAAGCCCTCCGCGGTCAGTCAGGGAGGCACCGATCGTGTGGATATTGAACTTACCGCGGTGTATTCGAGGACCTGATGCGACACGATTTCAAACTCGAGAGACGTGCCATCCTGTTGGGGTTGGTCGCTTTAGTCGCTGCCGACGTCGCTCTTGCGGTTTACGGCTGGAACCTTTCGTCCGCAAGAAACCCACAACAAGATCTCGTCACCCTGACGCGCAACCGCGATCTGTTGCGCGCGGACATCGCCCGCGCGCAGGACATCCGGCAAAAGATTCCCGCAATCCAGAGAGATTGCGATCAATTTGAACAATCTCTCTATCCAGCCACGACGGGGTATTCTTCGGTGAGCGCTGAGCTTGGCTCGATTGCCAATAAATCTGGCTTGCAGGTGGAGAGCCGCAATTTCGTGCAGAGCGAGGTCAAGGGTCGTGATTTGGAACAGGTGGATATTGAAGCCGTCGTAACCGGGAGTTATTCCGGCGTGGTGCGCTTCCTGAACGGGCTACAGCGATCCAGCAATGTGTACGCTGTTGAAGCTCTCCAGGGGAAGTCCGATGAAGGGCAGCAGGGCAGTCGAGGTCTCGTGCGAGTTTCCATGCATATCAAGACGTATTTCCGGACTGCCTGATGAAGGAACAGACCAAGGGAATGGTGCTGATTGGGCTGATCGCCGTCGCCGTGTTCGTGTGGTATCTCGAACGGCGAGACACGTCGGCGGACGTAGCGTCGTCGCAGGTCGGGAAAGAACTGACCTATAAACCCTTGGCGGTCGACAACCCCGCATTGCAGCGCGAAAAGCAGGCCGCCAGCCGCAAAACGGAATATAAGGGCGGCGGTCGCGACTTGTTCAGCGAGATCGCCCCAGCTCCGGTGATCGTGGCGCAGCGAGCGGAACGCCATACGACCCAGGGCCCCGTTCCGCTGCCTCCTCCTCCTCCTCCTACGTTACCGGGGAATGTGAAGTTCTTTGGGTACGGCACCGTTCCCAATGGAACAGCGAAGCGCGCGTTTCTGAGCGATGGAGACCAGATCTTCATCGTCGCCGAGGGCGACACCTTGCTTGGAAAATACCGGGTCGTCAAGATTGGAAACGCCAACCTGGATTTTGAAGAAATTGCCAGCGGCCGCCGCGGTTCGACAGCGCTGTCGGAAGAGCCTATTACCGCTCCGGCGTCATGAAAAAACGATACCTTCCATCGGCTGGAAAGCGTGACGAGCAAGGTTACGCTTTGCTGCTGGTGGTGTTCCTCACTACCCTGATGCTTCTCGCGACCATTGTCGCCGCGCCCTCGGTGCGCACCGAGCGCAAGCGCGAGCAGGAAGAAGAAATGATCTGGCGGGGAAAGCAGTATGTCCGCGCCATTAAGCTGTATTACCGCAAGAATGGTAGATTCCCGACATCGCTCGATGATTTGACCAAACCTAAAATGGGTTCGCTGCGTTATCTGCGCCAAGCCTACAAAGATCCGATGAACAAGGAAGATGGCTCGTGGCGGCTGATCTACGTGGGACCTGCGGGCCAGCTTATCGGCAGCCTGAAGCCGCAGCAGACGCCGTTGCAAGGTATGGGTCAGCCGGGTACACCGGCAGCGGCGCTCGGCAGCCAGAACGGTGCGAGCACATCGCAAAGCGGATTTGGATCGCAAAGCGGTGGAAGCGCGTTTGGCCCGCAGAGCGGCGGAAGTTCATTTGGGTCGCAGGTTGGCGGAAGTTCGTTTGGATCACAAGGCGGAGGGAGCGCGTTCGGCCCCCAAGGAACAACGTCTGGCGGACCGGGAACCACTCAAAATACTTCTTCAGGATTTGGCAGCAGCGATTCCACGTCGAATCCCTCATCGCCTACGGGCACCGATACCTCGACCATCATCGGCGGCAACATCATCGGGGTGGGCAGCAAGGTCGATCGCAAGTCCGTAATCGTTTACGAAAAAGCGACCAACTACCATTTGTTTGAATTTATCTGGGATCCTTCCAAAGACGTGATGGGCATTGGGGGAGCGGCGGGCACTCAAGTTGGCACGCCCGTGCCGCCGGGCCAGGGATTTGGGCAAGGTTTCGGCCAGCCTATCGGCCAGCCTGCGCAGAATCCCCCAGGCTCGCAGCCAGCTCAAAATCCAACTGGCGCTCCCAATTCCAACAATCCGATGCCGCAACAACCCCCGCTCTCGAACAGTCCATCGCCGCAGTAGACTTTGTCAGCGAACCTCACCGATTGAGATCCTTGGTTCGTTCAGGGTGTTTGATTAGAAACCCGTCGGCGCGACAATTGCCGCCCTCGGAGTGGCTGGCGCCACGGTCGACGAACTCACTTCAGGCAGGGTCGATTTGCGCTTGGCGTAGGCGGTGCGGACGCGCTTTACGTACGACTGCGTTTCCGCAAAAGGTGGAACGCGACCGTACTCTTGAACTCGTTGGGGCCCGGCATTATAAGCGGCCAACGTTAAGGCAAGATCGTTGTTGTACAGCAGCAGCAAATCGCGCAAATAATGTGTGCCCGCGTCAATGTTTTGCTGCGGGTCGAAAATGTTTCGCACGCCAAGTCGGGCTGCGGTCCGGGGCAGCAGCTGCATCAAGCCGCGCGCGTTGCGGCGCGAAATGGCTCTGGGATTGAAGTTCGATTCGGCTGCGATGACGCTAGTGATCAGATCGGAATCGACCCGGTACCGCGCCGCCGCTGCCTCGATCAATTCGCGAAACGGCGCGTTTGCCGTCACTACCGGCGGCGCCGAGGTGAAGACGTCTTCCGGCTCGATGGCCACGACATCAGCGGCGGGTAATTCTACAAACCCACCATTCATCTGCAGGCGGTAAGTTTCGCCGAGAAGTTGATAGCCGGTGATGTGCAGCCGTTGTCCGCTGCGCAGCAGAAAGTACTCCGCGCGTGCCGGTACGGCAATAGCCAGCGCTGCGAGCAATAGCGCGACGGGCACTAAGGTCAGGCGTGTCACACGCACGGGGCCGCCTCGCGCAGGGCGAACCGCTCAATCGCCACCGCCACGCCGTTCTCGTCATTGGAGCAGGTTTCGTGCCAGCCGAAATTTTTCAATTCCGGCACGCCATTGCCCATCACGATCGGGATTCCCGCATAGGACAACATCTCCAGATCGTTGCGGTTGTCGCCGATGGCCATCACTTCTTCCCGCGCAAAACCGCGCAGGGCCGCCCATTCCGCAAGCGACGTGCCCTTGGAGCAATTCGGATGGATCACGTCGATCATCGCAAAATCGCGGCTTGGGTACACGGTAACCGCAAGACCGAACTCCGTTGCGAAGGATGCCGCTCGAAGAGATGCTTCCGCTTCGCGCATAGCTTGTACTTTGCCGGACAGCATTACCTGCAGGGGGTCTTCGGTGAGGCAGCTTTCAAGCGGCTGCGCGCGGCCCAGAAATTCTTTATTGCGGGCGTAGTAGGCCTGGCGACTGGGATCTTCCGTCTCCAGAAACTCGAGCATAACCTGATTCTCGCGGGGACGATCGAAGACCACGCCGGTACCCTCGCGCCACGGCTTGGTGGCCTGCAAAACGCGTGCCGCAGTGTCGAGGGGCAACAAATGGCGTAAATGGGTTTCGCCGTCAAACGTGCGCACCAGCGCGCCATTGCTGACGATCATGGTCAGTGGGGAATCCACTTCGCGCGCGATGGGCATGGCGAAGTCGTAGCGACGACCGGTCACGAGAGCGACCTCGATCCCTCGTCGAGTAGCCTGGGCGATGGCTTCACGGTTGGCTTCCGGTAATTGCCACCGGCTATCCAGCAAGGTGCCGTCAATATCCAAGGCGATCAAGCGTACGGCCATAACCTCTATTGTACCGTGAAAGGCCGCGTGTTTTGGGGCCGAGGAAGGGCCGCGACGCGAAACAATAGCCGAAAAAGGCCTGTGTTAAACTCATGCCTTATGATCGCAGCGGCCAACGTTTTGGAACTGGAGTGCACGAATTGCGGCAAAAAATTTGATGCGTCGGTGGAACAGCATATCTGCATTTGCGGCAAGCCGCTGTTTGCAAAGTACGACCTGAAAAAAGCTGCCGGATCGCTTACTGTAAAAAATCTGGCGAACCGCGCGCGAACTTTGTGGCGTTACGAAGAAGTTTTGCCTGAGGGAGAGCCGGTCAGTCTCGGCGAGGGTATGACGCCGCTGGTAGCGGCGCGGCGTCTAGGCGCATCGATGGGTTTGCAGCGGCTGTACGTAAAGGACGAGGGGCTGAACCCTACCGGCTCGTTCAAAGCGCGCGGGATGACTGCAGCGGTGACCCGAGCGAAACAACTTGGCGCGAAAAGCGTAGCGGCGCCGACCGCCGGCAATGCGGGCGGTGCTTTGGCTGCGTATGCAGCGTCCGCCGGGCTTCCCGCGGTGATCGTGATGCCGTCCGATACGCCGGTGGCGAACGTGATGGAGTGCCGGGCGTTTGGCGCGAAAGTAATCAGAATCGATGGGCTAATATCGGATTGCGGCAAATACGTCGCCGAAAATAAGGGGCGCGAAGGCTGGTACGACGTATCCACGTTGAAGGAACCGTATCGGGTCGAAGGCAAGAAAACGATGGGCTATGAGCTCTGGGAGCAGCTTGGAGAAAAATTGCCCGACGTGATTTTCTACCCGACCGGAGGCGGCGTGGGGTTGATCGGCATGTGCAAAGCGTTCGATGAGATGCAGGAAATGGGTTGGATCGGCGCGGACCGGCCGCGCATGGTAGCAGTCCAGGCCGAAGGTTGCGCGCCCATCGTAAAGGCCTGGGAGGCGCATCGCGACAAGGCCGATTTCTTTCCGAATGCGGCGACCATGGCGTCCGGGTTGCGTGTTCCTGGGCCGCTGGGCGATCAGCTGATTCTGCGCATGTTGAAGCAGACCAAGGGAACGGCACTCACCGTGAGCGATGACGAAATGTTGCAGGCCGGCAAGGAGTTGGCGGCGCGGGAAGGCATTTACGCTGCGCCGGAAGGTGCGGCTACGGTAAGCGCGGTGCGAAAACTTGTCGGGTCCGGTTGGATCGAGCCGGAGGAAACGGTGGTGTTGTTCAACACCGGAACCGGTTACAAGTATGCCGAGGCGTGGCAGCGCGCGCTGCAGAGTTAAAACTATGGCCACGCGAAGACTTTACTACGACGATTCATTTGCTCGTGAATTCAGCGCGGACGTGCTCAGTTGCGAACCTACGACGTATCAATCCGCCGCGGCTTGGGAAGTCGTTCTGGATGCCACGGCGTTATATCCGACGTCTGGCGGGCAGCCGCATGATTTCGGCAAAGTGGCTGACGCCAACGTTCTCGATGTGCGGGATGACGTTGAAGAAATTGTGCACATCGTTGATCGGCGTGTGAATCCAGGCGCGGTGCATGGCTGCGTTGATTGGGTCAGGCGCTTCGATCATATGCAGCAGCACAGCGGCCAACATCTGCTCTCCGCGATATTTCAGGAACGCTTCGGGCGGCCGACGGTTTCGTTCCATCTCGGCAGTGAACTCAGCACCATTGATTTGCGCGGCGGCGAACCTTTGGAAGAGATTCTCGAAGGCGCTGAGCGTGTCGCGAACCAGGTGATTTGTGACGACCGGCCGGTGAATGTGCGCTACGGCACTGCGGAGCAATTCGCGGAAATGGGAGTGCGCAAAGAAGTGGACCGGCAGGGAATTCTGCGCGCCATTGAAATCGAAGGGTTGGATTTACAGCCCTGCGGTGGAACCCACGTGAAGCGTACGGCGCAGATTGGAACAATGTTGGTACGCCGCTGCAGCAAGATGCGTCAGGACTGGCGCGTGGAATTTGCGTGCGGCACTCGTGCCGAGCGCATCGCTCGCAAAGATTTTTTGCTGCTACGGCGTACGGCCGAGCAGTTGGGCTGCGCCTATGACGAGGTCGCGGATGCTGCGGCACGCGTCGTTTCCGAGCGAGACGCTCGTTTTAAAGAATATCGCGGGATGCTGCAGCGGCTCGCTGAGGCGGAAGCAACGGTGGCGCTGCAGGCAATACAACCGGGGCCGGACGGCCTTCGCATTGTCGCGCGCGTGTTTCAGGACGATTTGGAAGCGGAATACCTGGGCCATTTCGCAAGTCAAGTCGCTAAGTCGGATAAGGCCGTTGCGCTGCTGGTACGATTTCGTTGCGGACAATTATTTTTTGCTCAGCATCATTCGGTTGGCAAAGACATGAATGCCTTGCTTAAGCAGGCGCTGCAACAACTTGGAGGGAAGGGTGGTGGCACGCGAGACTTTGCGCGTGGCCGGCTTAACGATGCGGGCAAAGCACAAGCCGCGATTGCGCTTGGCAAGGAACTGCTTGCGGGACAATAGACGATGCCGTGTGAAACCGTCTTTTTTTGAACGGCAGAGAATGCGGGTTGCGGGCGGAGTAAACCCCGCCCCTGCAATAGACGACCAACGCGATGCGACCCATCCGTGCAATCGCTTTCCTGCAGGATCACGCCTGGAAGAATCGGGCGCGGACACGGTCTGGCAATTGTTGCAAATCCATCAGCGTCAGGAAATCGATGGTCTTGAATTCGCGGTCGATGGCTGGCGGCCCGCAGAGGCGCGCGGAATTGTCCAGATAGGCGCGGAAGAGGCGCGGTAGGCACGGGGCCTCGACTGTTCTCCCATCATCCTTGCACCGAAAGTTCGGCTTGGGCTGGGCGCGTAGTGGAGGCTCAGCCAGGTATCTTTCCTTCAGCGTGTGGTAGAGAGACATTCCTTCGCGCTCATCTTGCGAGGTGATCGAGCTACAACCCACCAAATAACGGGCGTTGCAGAGCGCGGCGTAGGAGGCGATGCCTTTCCAAAGCATGGAGAGGGCGGTGGTGTTGCGATAGTCGCGGTGCACACAGGCTCGGCCCAGTTCGAGAGTTTCGCCGCGGATTGGCTCAAACGGACTGAGGTCGAAAAGTTGTTCGCCGTAGTAGCCGAGATTGCCTTTGGCGCGGTAACCAGTTTGCATGCGGTAGGTGCCGACCAGTTTTCCCGATGTTATGTCACGGACCATAATGTGATCGCAGACCCAATCGAATTTGTCGCGGTCGAGACCGCTACGCTCGGACGTGGCCAAGCCTTCGCCCATTTCGCTGTTGAAGACCAGGTAGCGCAGGCGCTGGCATTCGGTGAGGTCGGTCATGGTTTGGGCCAAGGAGACGTGAAAGAGCGGGCTCGAGGTGATCGGTCCTTCGCATTCTTGAACCAGAACCGCGGTGGTGGGCATGGGGCCAGTTTGGGACGCGCCGGATTACAGTCACATTTCTGTGGTGTGATTTGCGGGTCTCGATGGCGTAAGTGCTAGGGCACGCTAAACCATGTGGCGTGGGCGGACCTTCGGAGATTTGCACCGATTCGAGCGCGCTGGAAACCGCCCGCTCCCGGAAGTTGTCGGCGGAAATGCGACCTCGATTCCCGATCTTGTGTCGATGGAACGGAGTGAAGGAGGATCGGCCCAGAAAGTTCGCATCGACCTGATTCTTACATGTTTTGCGGGCCGTTGAGAAGCGTGCTCGACGAAGGACCCACAGCTCTTGTAGCCGCCTAGCAGCCAAACTCGGAATCGGGGCGGAGGATGATTGGTCTGTGGCAACGCGATTCGACGCCGACCCCGCGCGGATATACGGCATGGCGCAAGATCGGGCATAGTACGACGGTAACTCCGTAACGACGCGTTTCTGTGATGGCCGTCTAAGCGGCTGAAGCGCTGCGGTTGCGGCGCAGGCCCGCGATCACTAGACCGACGCCGAGGCCCATGCCAATGACCGTCATGGCCAAGGTGCTGGGCTCTGGGACTGCATAATGCTTCTTATCTTTGTCGCCGCGATCCCAACGGTTGCTATCGGCTAGTACCGCAACGGGAGCTGCCAGTAGGGTCAAAAGGCATACAATTACCGCGAACTTCGGATTGAAGAGTTTCATCTTAATTCTCCAGATGATTCTTAGGCTGCAAGCAATCCAAGGCTGCGGGGACGCACCTTTGAACGAGACAATTATAGCATGATTTGTGAGGCCTCAGGCCGCAATCTTTTATGGGCTCAGCGGCCGGCGGCGGACGGGAAGCAGCTTGGCGCGGGTCGCGAGTACACAGACAGGAGTGTGTATGTACCCTCGGCGCTACGGTAGATGGCAGGTTGTGGGTATGCGGACATATTCGATTTCGGGGGGACTGTCAACGCCCCAGACGATATGCACGTTGCCGCTTTTGTCGATAGTCATTTGTTCCTCGAAATCGCCGGCCTGGTCGGAGATCTTGGCCGGAGGCGAAAATGTAGCGCCTCCGTCGGTCGAGCGTTGGTAGGCAACGAACCCACCTTTCACCGTCCCTAGCACGAACTGCTAAGTCCTGTAGAAATGTCCTGCTGAATGGAAGAACACGAATACCTTCCGTATGATTGACGATTTGATCCAGCCGGGAAACCGACATTGGAGTGACATTTGCTATTGCTCGGCTACCGTTTTGAGATTAGCGAGTCCCTTGTCAAAGTGTTTGCCAACCACGCGATCCATGTTGGTGAAAATACTCATAACTTTCGTGACGTAGAGATTTGCGTCGTGCATGGTCCAGGCATGTCCGTCCTGCTTCCGAGCTGTCCTTCGCGATACAACTTCCGCCAGGAGAACACTTGGTTCGCGTTCACGTCGTGTCGCCTCGCCACTATCGACACCGAGGCTCCGGGCAGCAACGTCTCGTCCACGATCGTCCGTCGCTTCTGGACCAAGCTCAAGTCCCGATTAACGCTGCCGAAACCGGGCAAGTGCGATCGCCCCCAATCCAGATATCCGGTAAGGCGACGCGATATAAAAGAGCGCCGCTTTTGGAGTAGGGTTTTGAGTGTGTGGCTCGAACCCCCACAGATAAGGAACACGCTTCAGTGGATACTAGCCCCCCGAGGCTGTAGGCTGTATTGCTTTTGAGAGTTGATTCTCGCTAAGCAGATTTCAAATCAAACTGTGACGGCCGGGTCGGTGCCTATGTTGAGAGGAGCAAGCAGATGAAGGTTTTAATGGGATGCGTCATTACTCTCTTGCTTATTGCAGTGGGGACTTATGTCTTCCTTGATCTGGGGTTCTTCAGCTTCCGTGCCGATCAAACTCCATCTAAGTTCGAACAAAAGCACGCCATGGAGGCTCTCGACGCCTCGACCAGACGCCACGCGCCCGGCACAAGAAACCCAATCCCAGCGACAGACGCGAACTTGCTTGAAGCCTCGAAGCTTTACAAGGCGAATTGCGCGGGTTGCCACGGCGATCCCGGAGATCCCAAGCCTCTCTTCGGCAGCTCTTTCTATCCGCCCGCGCCGCGGTTCATGGAAGATGCGCCCGACATGCCCGAGAACGAGAACTTCTACATCATTAAGCATGGAATACGATTTACGGGAATGCCCGGCTGGGGGAATATTTTCAGTGACGATCAGATTTGGACCTTGACCGCGTTTCTCTCGCAAATGGGCAGCCTTCCAGCTTCAGTTGATCAAGAATGGAAGAAGGGGAAGAATGCAGCCAAGAATGGAAATAGCGACTGAAGAGCCTCAACAACCGTCACGACCTCCGGCGATTCTAGCAGGCCGGAGATCACATGCTCGATAAACACTGCCGTGACCGTCGCACAACGACTTTCACGGTGAATCTTTCGGAGGATAGCTCAGGGAACGTCACTGGGTACTGACGTTCACCTCATCGACAGGGGCCTCAGCAGCGTGTCCACCTCTTGACGGTACAAACTCCTTTGCGGCAATGCAAACGGGCAACCAAATGAGATTTTCGGACAACCAGCCAGATGGCTTATCAGGTTTCGTAACCATAGACAGCGCCGCGAAGAATTTGACGGGCCTCTACGGCGTTAGTATCTGTAATGGGGACGACGGTGTTTTCACAATGAGCAGACTTTAGCAGCAATAAGTTGATCCGACTCAGACAGTTGCTGGTTCTGGCGTTCCGCTTGCCATGAATGTTTAGAGTTGCGGCCTTTGAGATTCCATCCATATTGCGCCGATTACAAAGGCTCCGAAAGCTGGACCAGCATTTTTGGAATGTTGAACGCCAATTTTAGCTCAGCTTGCGGAGCCGCTTATCGCCCGGCGGGGAGAGCGATTTCCACGATTTCTACATCCGCGCTCAGTGGAAGTCAACTCGAATATCATTGTTCGCCGGCACCGGCTGGCTGCCCATTGGCGTGGGGTAAGTGAACAGATGATTGAATCTGACCGGCAGAAGCGCGTTATGGTGCGAAAGTCACCGGCTGATCGATTAGGCTACCGCCTCCCTGAAAGGGAATATCTGCCGGACGGTCCGTTCAGCGATGCTTGGAATTTGCCGACTGGTTCGGTGGGGTGCAAGTACGCGATCGGGCTAAAACGCTACACGAAGCCCGTGCTGGTTTGAGCAGGGCCATTTTCTTAGGTCTTTGCAGCGTACGCGCAAAGATGATATCCACACACTAGGCCCGGGCCCCAGTCCGCTCGAGGAGGCACAGCCATGAAACTATTCGTTGCAGCGGCTGCTTGTACGCTTGCCTTGATTTCAGCTGCCGCGCGGTTCCCCGACGCACCCACCGGCTTTGACAACAAGACCAACGGCCTAGTGGACGATGCGACTCATCAAGCCGATCAAACCACTTTTGAGGAGGTCGAGCAACTAGGCGATGGCCTGGGACCTCTCTATAACGCGCAGTCCTGCCGCGAATGCCACCAGAGTCCGGTTAGCGGCGCCGCCTCACAGGTGACGGAATTACGCGTCGGCCATCAGGGGCCGGATGGACGCTTCCGCAATCCGGAAATTCCGATTGCTCACGGCGCCGAAGTCATCGTTGGCCGGTCTCTTGTGAATGATCGCGCGATTTGTCCCAACGCCGCGTTTCCTAGCAACGAGATTCAAGAGCGAGTTCCGGAGACAGAGACGATCCGGACGTTTCGCCTTTCTCTGAGTCTCTTGGGGGATGGTTTCGTCGAGGCTGTTGCTGACCAAACCCTGATCGATCTAGCCGAGCAACAATGCAAATCATCGCATCGGAGAATTTGCGGCCAGGTCCTCGAGGTACCTATCGTGGAAGCGCCGGGACAGATGAACGTAGGCCGGTTCGGCTGGAAAGACCAGCACGCGAGCCTTCTCTCGTTCGCCGGCGACGCGTACCTCAATGAGATGGGGATTACCAACCGCCTTCAACCGGATGAGGTAACCAACCTCTGCAACACTGTTTCGGAGCCGAATGATAAGCCAGGGCCGGACGGCCTATCCGACATCGATCACTTCGCCCAATTTATTCGTGCCACAAAAGCACCCGCGCGTGATTCGCAACTCATGAACAGCGCGGTTGCTAAGAGGGGCAACGGTCTATTCGAGAAGACTGGTTGTGCGACGTGTCACGTCGAGACCTTGACGACTGCTCCCGCCGGCACAAAGATCGACGGCGGAACGTTCACGATTCCAGCCGCTCTGGGGTCGGTCACGTTTCATCCTTATGGGGATTATTTGATGCATGACATTGGCACAGGTGACGGAATCCTGCAGGCCACACGGGAGCACTACGGGAACAAAGTCTTTCAGATGATGTCTGCGTACCTTGCGAAGCAGAACTTCGAGAGCAGCCGAAACAAAATACGCACCGCCCCTTTATGGGGAGTCCGCTTGCGTCCGAGAATGATGCACGACGGCGTATCCCTCACATTTCGGGACGCCATCATTCGGCACGGCGGCGAAGCAGCTCATATAACCAAGCAATTCGAAAAACTTAAGAGAGAGGACCAAGAAGCCGTAATCGAGTTCTTGAGGTCTTTGTGAACCTTACCGAGACTTCAAAAAGAGTTTGAACTCTCCACGCGCCAACATCCTGGCTTCACACCGGTCATCAACGGCGGAAGAGTGAAGGTACGTTAAACTTGGTTTGCGATTCCGTTCCATGTACCTGCAGAGAATGTCTCAAATTCTCCCAGAGTTGGCGGGCGAAAGCAGTCACTGGTATGGCTCCCAATAGGAACGTTACCCACATTATTGGGTAGCGATACCGGTATTCGAACTGAATAACGTAATAGACGAGAGGGAAGATCATAAGGCAGGAAATGATGAGCGCCGCACTCTTGACATCTCGCTGGCAAAGAATGACGAGTCCGAACACGCTTGATAGCGTCATTACGTAGATAAAGACGCGCTCCAGATGACGCCCACTGGTGTAGTGGATGTCAAAGGTTTCCGTGGGCATCCAGAATGCGATAAATCTCATTATGCTCAGCCTGATGAATCCAGCTGGATGAATGCTGATCCAACCCAGCCCCTCGCGGAGCCGCAACGCATTGTAGTTAATTTCCCCTAACTCGATAACTTTTCTGGCTTCATTCACGTTTTTGTTTGGATGGACTTTCTCGAAGCAGCCGCTCCGCTCGTTTGCACGTATCCCGAAGTGTGCACAGTCGTTGTTCGAGATCGACAGCTCTAACCCGAAATTGTCACGTATTAGAGTTACAGAGTGAAAGACCAAATAGTTTCGAATCGTCCAAGGAGCAATAATCACGAGTGGCAGAAGAACCAAAGGCAACAGGGATTTCTTAAAGAACCCGTACTTGTGCCGCCACACCTCCCAAGCCAGCCAGGTGGCGTAAATCGGTGCGACCGTTTGACTTGTAAGGATCAAGCATCCCATAAGGCTCCCGAGGAGCCACGCCAGTCTGCCTCGCCGTTTCCCCTCTTCGTCCAAGTATCGACGGTAAACGCAACAGGCTACCGTAAGCAAAAAAGCAACGTATAACTCCTCATGGTTGTAGACAATTATCGGCTTAGCCACAATCCAGATCGAAGCTCCGATAATACCGTTGATTCCTCCCATTCCGAGCATTCTGCTAAACACCGGATAAAGAGCCAATTGGAAGGCGAGGACCAGTGCAGCCGCCAACCTGATGGCGTAAATACCGGCACTCCCATCTCCAAACACCTTCATCAACAGCGCCACAAAGGAAGGGAAAACTGGGGATAGATGCGCCGAGGGACCGGTGTCGAGAGGAGCGAATGGATTGGCGAATTTGCCGGTCTCGTAAAGACTGTGTGCCAGACGAAAACTCTCCGGTTCTCGGATAACGGAGTCAGTTGGGGCGTAGCTTACCCAATAGCGCGAGAGGGCAGCGACAAACAGCGCAATACATGCCAGTAGGAAGAACATCCTACGCCAATCTCTTACTACGTCAAAAATTGAACGGATAGACAAAACAGTATTGCCCCCACTGTTTTCCGTTATGTTTGGATGACTGAACAAGCCTGGCGGGATGCAGGCTGTGGATCCGTCGCTGTAGGCTCAACGGCTCTTCACTATAGACGCGAAGTCGAAGCTAAAACTACGCAAATTGTTGACAGTCTGGGGGCCGGAAGTACACGCGAATCTAGCCGGACTGCTTTTGTGAACATTCTGCAACTGGATGAGACTGCTAAAATCGCAACGATCGAATGGGTCGATAATGCTGCCCCGGCATACTCCATGTTTGGGGGCTCCGCCCGCCTTTTGCAAAATGGAAATGTTGAATTCGATGAGTGCGGGCTGACCCTGACAGGCGCGAATACGTTCGCCAACCAATCGGCGATCCTTGAGGCGACGAAAACCACCACGCCGCAAACCGTCTGGCAAATGCAGATAAGTGGCAATTACGCTTATCGCGCATTCCGCATTCCGAGTTTGTATCCCGGTGTGCAGTGGTGATGAGGATTTAGCGACACGCGCACGATTCCGACGAATTTCATGGATCCTGATGGGGTTTTTAAACTCCCGATAGGTTGGCTAGTCGGACGAGTGACATCCCGATCTTAAAGCAGGCCAAAGCGGAGTATGCGAAGTTGCAGTAGGGTGGTTAATCGGACGGGAATTGCGGGTATCTATAGCCCTAAAAGCCTCAGGATTTTTTAGAAGTATTAAAATTTTAGCCGCTGACTATCCCGCAACACCCGCATCTCTTCTTGTTTGCCGACAAGGACGAAGCCGCTGGCGCGGCGGACGCTACGCGTGAGGTGAACAGAAAGGTTGGGTAGCTGACGTATCGACGCAGCCGTCTGGCACAACCTGCAGCCATTCGCTGCGCGATCCCGAGAGGTCGTTGATCCACAGGCAGCGGACGTGCCCGCGCAGCGACGAGTGTGGCGTCCACTCGCGGTAGATGCCGGCGAATTGTGAGACCGTGGCTTCCATCCTGCTGAGCCGGTGGCGACCGGACTGCAATTCAGTGTATATCTATCGGACGAACGGAGCTAATCGCCTGGGGAATCAAGATGTACGCATACTCCGTAATTGCAGAGGTTCAAAAAAGTCTGGCAGGCTTGACGCAGCTAGCAACCGCAGAAAATGTTCAGGCTTCCTACAGAGATACGAGGGCTTCGGTGGCGCGGCGTGGACCTGATAAACCCACATTTCCTTTTTGAACTCTGAATAAGTGGTTGTATGATCGCGCCAACGCCAGTATTCATGCGGCTTTGAGAGCAAAGCGAACTCTACGGAGGCTCGACCCAGTGGGTGAGAAACAAAATCAGCCATTTCAGCTCTCGTTTAACCCGTCATTGAAGGTTGATTTCCAAGGTTCTCGTGTCACCTCCGACAGCGGTTTGCTTTTGGTGCGCGAATTGGATGAGCGTTTGGGATTGAGTGCGCTCATCGGCGAAAACATCCTGGACGGTCGGCGGGGAAAGAACACGCAGTTGCCGCTCCCCGATCTACTGCGACAGTCCATCTACAGTCGCTTGGCAGGATACGAAGACTTGAACGATGCGGAGCGGTTGTCGCAAGATCCGACGTTCCGGTTGATCTGCTCGGAGAAGATCTGGGAACGCGGGGCAGCGTTGCCTTCGCATCTCCATTGGTTCGAGACCGAGGTGCTGAGCCAAGCCGAGAATCTAGACGGTCTGAGGCGAATCAATCGGGAGCTAATTGCGAAGGCGGAGGCCATGGATTCACCCCAGCGGGTGGTGCTGGATATGGACAGCACAGAGATCCCGGTCTACGGAGAACAGGAGCACAGTGCCTACAACGGGCATTTTGAATCGACCTGCTATCACCCGCTGTTGCTGTTCAATGGGGAAGGAGACTGTCTCGGTGCCAAGCTGCGGCCCGGCAACGTTCATAGCGCCAAGGACTGGGAGGAAGTGCTTCTGCCGGAAATCGAGCGCCAACAGGGACTGGGGAAAGAAGTTGTGTTTCGGGCGCATGCCGCGTTTGCCAAGCCGGAGATTTACGAGGCGCTGGAGGAGTGGGGAGTGAAGTATGCCATTCGCATACCCGCGAATGACAGCTTGGAGCGGGACATCGCGGAGTTGCTGACGCGGCCCGTAGGAAGACCAAGCCACAAACCTGTGGTGTGGTACAAGGGCTTTCTCTATCAAGCCGCCAGTTGGAAGACAGCACGACGAGTCGTAGCTAAGGTGGAGTTCCATGCTGGGGAATTGTTCCCGCGTGTGGGGTTCATCGTGACCAATCTGGAGACGCCGAGCCGGGTGGTAGTGCGCTTCTACAACAAACGGGGCGCGGCCGAGCAGTGGATCAAGGAGAGCAAGCAGGCGGTCAAGATGACGCGGCTCTCTTGCCATCGGTTCGGCTCGAACCAAGTGCGGCTGGAGCTGAGCCTGCTGGCCTACAACCTGGGAAATTTGTGGCGGCGGCTGGGTTTGCCGAGAGGGATTGAGAACTGGTCCCTGACCAGCTTGCAGCAACGGCTGGTGGAGACTGGCGGACGGCTGGTCAAACATGCACGTTACTACTGGCTACCGCTGACGGAAGGACATTTGAACCGGCGGCGGTTCGGGGCGATGCTGGGTCGGATCTCTCTACTGCCGGTACCGACGGGATAGATCGGCGGGGCCTCCCGCTCAAGCAGCGGAAAGGACTAGGAAAGGAGGAGAGGTGTTGCAAAAAGTGGAGGAATATCGGGCAATTTCGGCGGTGCGGGTTCGGATCTCGGAGCGTTAGGGGGCGGTTCGTATGAAAATTGTTTCACACTATCGGCGAACAGCGGGATGGGTGTATGTTCAGTGCCGTTTTTGAACCAAAAAGGAGATTCCGGTTAGCCGCCGCGCCGTATGATGAACGGCTGCGATTGCCCGATCGCGTGCGGAGGATGAATACCTTGAAATGGATGATCCTCGCTGTTCTCATTTCTTTACTTACTTCGATCTGCCTGGCTGCCGAAAAAAGCGATGCGCCAAAGCCCGCCCAGTCCACCGATGAACTGCGCAAGCAACTGGAAAAGATACTCAAGGACACGCATACCAACGGAGTCTCGGTGGCGATTGTTCATAAAGACGGGCCCGAGTGGGTGACGGGCCTCGGTATTGCCGATGTGGCCAGTGGGCGTGCGGCCACGGCCGATACGCTGTTCCGCATCGGTTCGACGTCAAAGGCTTTTACGTCGTTATCGATTCTTATGCTGGCCGACCAGGGCAAGTTGACGCTCGATGATCCCGTTCACAAACTTGTCCCCGACGTGTGGTTCGAGAACCGCTGGGAGGCCAGCGATCCAATTCGTATCGTTAACGTGCTCGAACACACCACGGGCTGGGACGATCTGCATCTGCGGGAGTATGCGAAGCAAGCGCCCGACAACATGAGCGTGCGCGAAGGCCTTGACTACGACCACCACTCGCGTACCTCGCGATGGCGGCCCGGCACCCGGATGTCGTACTGCAACTCGGGACCACCAGTTGCCGCCTACATCGTCGAAAAGCTTACCGGCCAGAAGTTCGAAGACTTCGTGCAGCAAAATCTCTTTCTGCCGATCGGAATGAAGACTGCGACATATTTCGAGCCGCCCCCCGGCAGGGCCACCACGCTTTATCACGATGACGGCAAGACTCCTTATCAGTATTGGCACATCTTGATGCGTCCGGCAGGATCGATCAATGCCTCGGCCAACGATATGGCGGCATACCTGCAGTTCTATCTGAACCGCGGCGCTGTAGGCGGAAAGCAGATTGTTCCCGCGTCCGACATCGATCGCATGGAAATCCCGACGAGCACGTGGGCCGCGAAGGATGGAATGAAGGCCGGCTACGGACTGAGCAACTACTGGAGCGTCCATGAGGGCTTCGTCTATCACGGACACGATGGAGGCGTTGAGGGCGGCATCACGGAAATGTCCTACATGCCCGATTACGGCGTTGGGTACTTCTACAGCATCAACAGCGGAAATGGAGACGCATTCGACAAAATCGGGAACGCGATCCGTGCGTACATCACCAGCAATTTGCAAAAGCCACCGGTGTCCGCGGTGGCACCGTTACCGCCCAATGCGGCCGACTATGCCGGTTGGTACGAGCCCAATTCTCCTCGAACAGAAATCACCCACTTTATTTCACGACTCACCGGGCTTACCTGGATTCAATTCAAAGATGGGAGATTGCTTTCCAGCAGTATGGGTTCATTGAACGACACCTATCTCCCGGTAACGGGCACGCAATTCCGCCATGTTCCGAAAAAAGAGTCACTGGACCCGATTCCAAGCCTCGCGTTGTTGACGCCGAACCAGGAAGGGCGCTTCATCCAGAGTGGTTTTTCGGCGATGGTACTAAAACGAATTCCCACCTGGTATGCGATCTCCGAGATCTTGATGACTGCCTACGTGGTTCTCTCGATGCTGTCGATCGTTCTCTACGCACCGTTCTGGATTTTCGGGGGGCTGATAAAACGACGTCGTCGCCCCGCTGAACGCCCGATGCGGCTCTGGCCGCTTGTAGCCGTGCTTAGCCTGCTCGCCTTTGTTGGGATCTTCATACTGTGCAGCGATGACCTCATCGATCGGATGGGAAATCGAACGATTTGGTCCGAAGCCTTGTTCTTGAGCACTGTCTCTTACGGAATTGCCGTACTGTTCAGCGCAATCGCGTGGTGGCGCGCCCCGAAAGAATCGGTGCGCCGAGGCGTTCGCGCTTACTCGAGAATCATCACGATAGCGCTGCTGATCTCTGCTTTTTACCTCGCCTACTGGGATGTCATCGGACTCAAGACATGGACCTAGGGAGTGGTTTCACGCCGATTCGCGGCACTATTTATTTCCGGCCGGATAATGTGTAACCGCTATGAAAGGTCTGGAGCATCGCAATAGACGCTTCCTTGTCGGGCTGTCCCTGGGTGAAATCTATGAACTGCGATGCATAAGCGAATGTCGCGTAAGAAGCGAAGTGCGTCAGGAGTTCCTGTCTTATTCTCGTTTCGATGTTCTTATCCCTGCTCTCCAATTCCTTGAAGAGTCGCCTGACATCAATCATCGCTACGGCGGCGACTACAATTGCGATCAAGGCGACGCGATCCAGGTTGTTCATAATCCAATTTTAAGCTGTTTTAGCTCGCGTGTTCGCTTTTTAAGACGGAAGAAGAAAGGAAAGCGATAAATAGAGCGCTGACCGTGCGGCGGAGCAAGACAGAAGCAGGAAGGCGAGTTATACCGCTGAACAAAGATGCTTGGGCTGCTGTGAGCGAAATGCGAGAGCGTTCTAAGCTGCTATTCAATTGCGGTCCCGAGCCCGATTGGTATGTCCCGCCGCACACTGAAGGATTACATAATCCCGATCCGACGGTGCCGATGTCGGGCTGGCGCACCGCGTGGCGTAATCTCACTAGGGCAATCAGCTGCCCGGCATGCGGCAAATTGCAAAAGCCGGTAACGATCTGCGTAAATAAAACCTGCAAGGCCGATCTCCGAGAGGTCACCAGCCCCACCGCTGGCCTGCGATTCCATGCTCTCCGGCATCGCGCGATAACCGAACTGGCGGAAGGCCAAGCGAGCGAGCAAACCATTCGCAGTATTGCAGGACACGTCTCCACGAAAATGCTGGAACAGTATTCGCACATTCGCCTGGACGCCAAGCGCACGGCGTTGGATGCGCTGTCACAGGGCAAAGGAACCGGCGGTTATGGCACAAATAACGACACAAACGAGCTACCCACGCCAATTGCATATCCGCAAGTGATTGAAAGGATGGTGGACGAGAGGGGATTCGAACCCCCGGCCTCCTCGTTGCGAAAATGATTCGGGCACCCTAGAGAATCAAGCAGTTACAGGCTATGTTATTGATACTAACCGCTATCAGTCTGTCCCAGGCGGCCCCAAAAACCCCCAAACCGACAAACCAACCGGCTCAGAAACCGGCACAGCCTAGGACAGCCTGCCCCCCTCACCGTTCGACCTTCGCCTTAGTCCAAATATCTTCATAGGTTTGCTGCATCGCCGCGAACGCATCCGTGATTTGTGTGAGTGTGGTCGGGGCAGTCTTTGCACCGTCCTTAAAGGATGCTCCGGATTGATAGCAGGCATTGCGATCCACAAACACGTAGCGGTCGTGAAAATGGGGATCAGAGCGAACTTGAATCGTACATCCGTACTGTTTGGCGAAAAGCTCCACTGCTGACAACAGACTCGCCATTTTGACCCGACCAAGAAGGCGAATGGTCGCCGCTTTGGGGACATGACTCAAATACCGCGAGACAAACTCGGCGTCTAGGTAGGGGTCTACAAAAAACAGGTCTTGCGTAGCCGTCTCTATGACTCGTCGAACTTCATCAAAATAGTCGAACACTTGCCCGTGCGCGACGGGTACGCTAAGGGGACCAACCGTTTCCATCCGTAAGGCGTGTCGCGCCTCGTTCAATAGTGTCACGAGCCGCCGATACCCATTCACATTTGATGGCGGTGATATGGACTCCAGTTGGTATTGCGCGAGGATCACATCGGTTGCGCGTCCAAGGTCCCAACTGCGGATTACGGCCGAGACCCGACCCACCCAAGCGAGGCCAATATTCCCGTGGATTTCCTCAACCGGAGGTACGTTCCTCAGTAAGTCCTCAACCTCAGCGAGCAGTTGTTCCTTTGTCATCGGCACGGTTTTGAAAGCCTACCCGTGTACGAGGTGAAGTTAAAGCGAAACTTAGACTCTAAGATATTGCTACAACTCTCGCCTAACATAACACCTTAACTCAAACGGTTTCAATCACTTAGGGGAAAATATGTTATAGACAGAGGGGAGTTTAGCGTGTATACGATGGTACGAAGGAGAAGCGAAAATGCCGAGACCCCCAGTGAAACAGCTTATGGATTCGAGGTTATTGCTGCCGCTGCCGAAGCAACTCCATGCCGCGATGCGAGCGGCCGCCGATGACGACGTGATGGAGCTGACCACCTGGATTCGCCTTATCTGCCTAAAGGAAGTGCGGCGACGTAAAAGGAACAAGGTGGCATGAAAAAAAGGGGTCAGCGTTGAACTGACCCCCCGTGAAAACCTATCGAAAGGTTGTGAACATGGCGAACGTACCAGACCAGAAGTCCGAAAGCAAGAGTGTCAAGCTATCGCGCTCGCTCGCAACGATTCCCATCGACCGGTACCGCATGGCGAAAGACGCCCGCAAGTGGAAAGCGGTAGCGCAGAACCGCATGGCACTCGCCGAGTTTCTTGGCAACCACGGCGACGGTGACGGCACGCGCATCTTTCCCGCCGTGGCGACCATGGCGAAGAAGTTCGGTTGGTCAGAATCGAAAACGTATTACTTGCTCGATGACCTGCGCAAGCTACGGCTGCTTGAGGACACCCCGCATTACAGTGCACCAAAGTTCCACCGCACCCGGGTGCGCCAGTTGAACGTCGCCGCATTCTTGACCGTGCAGGACTCCAAGATAGAAGTAGGACTCCAAGATTCAAATGCCCAGAATGCCCAGGACTCCAAGATAGAAAGTCAGGACTCCAAGATAGAAGTTCAGGACTCCAATGTAACGTTGGAGACAACCGCCACTGTTAACCGTCACTCAGACCGACACAAAGTCAACTTCGGTTTAGGAGTGCACTCAAGAGTGCACGTGGACAAACGAGCCGCACGAACACTCGAGGAATACCAGAACCACTATGGAGCCATCAAGCAACGAATGTGGGCTGCTCCATCCAAGGAAGAACACGAACAGATCCGACAGGAACTAAGCGACTACGAGGACGCCAACCGATGCCGCTGGCATCGAAGCCATTATTTCTACAATGGCCCTTGCCCACATTTGCACCACGCAACTGAAAACGTGACCGCGCACATGGTTCACATCAACTGACGGACTAGTACCGGCGTAAAATCGCAGGGGCTTGCTTTCACTCAGATCAGTGGCAGAATCAGCCTATGGCCAACCCCAAAGGAAATCCGCAGAACTTGACGCCGTGGGCTAAAGGCGTTTCAGGGAATCCAGGTGGCAAACCACGCAAAAGGCCGCAGTCGGAAGCGAACGATGCGTTTCTGCGCAAGGTGTATCCGGAAAAAATGCGCCGAGCGATGAACGCCGGCATCGGTGAAGTTTTGGAACCAGGATGCACGTGGGGCGATGCGATTTCATTTGGCCTTGGTAAGAAAGCTGTTCGCGGCGACAGCCACGCTGCAAAAGAACTACGCGAATCTGTGGAAGGAAAATCCGTTGCGCGTTACGAAATCTCTGCGGCCGAAAATAGAAACTGGGTGGTCGAAGTTGAATATGCCGATTTGCCAGATGCCGTGTCGCAGCGCAACGCACGCTATGACCGTGAGTTGAAACGTTTACCGCAACCGAGCGAACCGATTGAAGTACAGCCAGAACCAACAGAAACCGAATCCTAGCGTGCCCACACGACGCAATACGCGGCTATTAGCGCGATTCTAGCGGCCTGCCTGCACCAAAACACCTAACCGCGTGCGAGCATCTCGCTTGCAACTAGATGCTTTTCGCTATAAATCCCAACAAATACGCAGGCGTTGTGAGCCTGTGCCAGTATTTGAGCCGGTTCGCGTTTAAGAATACCTGGGACCCCCCAAAGCGATTTGTCCCAACATTCGGCGCAAACAGAACCAGAAAAAACGGCCGGAGGCACGTAAGGGCTTTAAAAGTTTTCTAGTCTTTTT
>Ga0182024_10000574_pt1 | contig 95275 bp, 83 predicted proteins | sample P32metaG_FD_120480 | JGI IMG/M metagenome (GOLD analysis project Ga0182024, IMG submission 120480) | Permafrost microbial communities from Stordalen Mire, Sweden - P3-2 metaG (Illumina Assembly) | ecosystem: Environmental > Terrestrial > Soil > Wetlands > Permafrost | place: Sweden: Stordalen... | reverse complement strand
CGCAGCCGCCGCTTGCCGTACTGATAGTCGGCGTTTTCACTGCGATCGCCGTTGCTGGCAGCCCACGCCACCACCTCCGTCACGGCCGGGCGTTCCCTGGTGAGCAGAAACCGGTGCTCATCTGTGAGGCGCTGCAACCCGCTCGGCGTGATGTAGTTCTTGACTGGCGTCGCCGGCTCGTCCGCTTGCGGTTTTCTCGTAAACCCTTTTCGCATCACGTAGTCTTTCCAGCGCGAATCCAGTAAGTGCACCAATGAACGCCGATAAAAAAACACCGTAGGCTGTCCGCGTTTATGGGAGTTCATCTGCGGCCCTAACTGATTCTTCGCGTCTTCGGGTCACCACAAGCAGCATTTGTCGTTACCAGTCAACAGATCGGTTTTTCAGAACTAGAAATTTGGGTGGATCATCAGGGCTAGGGCTGGTGGTTTGCGGACCAATTGTCTATGCGCCGACCGGGTTCCTTGTCAGCGCCAGCCTTGATCCACAACCGGCAATCTTCGCCCTCAATAGCAGGGTTGCCATAGTACAGCTGGGCAAGCTCGGGCACAGCCACACAGGCCCGTGTTACGTGGCGAGGAAATCGCACTTCGTTTGACAGAATCAGCTGTCCCGTCGCGAGAGCTGACTGGACCAAATGAAAGTCTTTGGCAAGGTCTGCTTTCTCTCCGGCGCTCGGCAGGCAATCACAGGCTTGCTGGAGCAGTGGCGAGAAATCGTTGCCCTCGTCGACTAGCGTTCGGCTTTTCTGGGTCATCTTTTGCAGCCATCCGGCCGCGAAGGGACTTGCATGGTCCCGCCATTCTCGCCGGAGCTGGCGATTGAAGACAGCTACATGCCCTTCGTCCCATACTGCATCAAGGCACTTTCTGTTCCGCTCGCCGGCAGCGTCACCGACAGGATTGAACATCCGATCGTTGCTGCCCAGAGCGAGGCTGGCGTCGAGAACCAGTTGCTTGCTGTTAAACCGGCTCATTTCGCTTCTGTGTATAGCTTCTTTTCAACCGCGTCAAGGTACTGGCTGTCAGATTTCAGTTCCACATCGCTGAAATCTTCCGGCCATTCGCCGACACGGCCTGCGGGATCCGGTACTGCGGGACGAACGGCAGAAAGTCCCGTTTCCTTGTCTCGTTCGAACCAGTGCAGGATCACCTTGTCGTTTGCGACCCTGCCCTCGGCAATCTCGGTTAGAATTCCGCGCAGCAGAAGGGAACTGTGGGTCTCGATAATAAGCCTTACGCCACGGTTGGATGCCTGAGCCAGAAGCTGTGCAAGCTTCCATTGTGCGCGTGGGTGCAAATGGAGTTCGGGTTGCTCGATATAAACCAGTTGATTAGGATGTGCAAGTGTAAGCGCAACTAGCACCGGAAGAATTTGCGACACCGCAAGTCCTACATCAGCGACATTGACGAAGTCCTTCGAATCGCCTTTCAGGGTTCGAGGTACGCGAACTTCGATCTGAGAACCGAGATTGCGGGTCTGGACATCGGACGCAAGTTCGAGAAGCTGGAGCGCTTCCCGCAAAGTGTGGAGATTCACATACCCTTGGCCCGTCTGTGTCGAGTCGTTCTTCCACGCCTCAAGAATGCTCGGGAAGTAATCCTCAAAGTCGCCTGGGAAAGGGCCTGTGGACGGCAAGCCATGAAGATAGAATTCTCTGTCATAACTGCCTCGAAGCCCTGACACATAGAGAATGTCCTGAACTTTGTTGCGGAGACGAAGGACTTCAGGCCTATGAAAAATCGGGATAATGGGGTCGTCCGCGAATTTGGCAGCGACTCCCAAGAGACACCTGTCAGGGGCCGGCAGCAATTCGGTGTACCGCGATAGAGGCTCATTGGCCGTTCTTCCGGGGACTGACGACAGGATTTCCTGCAGTACCTCAGGCGAAGTGTCGCGGCTCAACTTCCACGTTCTTTCTCCGCCCGCCTCCCTCGATGCAGTGCCGACCACCGCCAGATCCGATTCGGATGTCCTCTCAAATGAAAGCTCGACCCAGTCTCCCTCGGCCTCCAATTCGATCGTTAATCGTCTTGGAGCGTTCGGTTGCCTAGGATCAGTCGTAAGGAACTGATCAGCGCTCGTGTACGCGGCCAACTCTCCCGATAGCCAAAAGGGACCCGGGGGAATCCGTTCATTGTCAAAGGTCTGCTTCATCAGCAGCAGGGATTGCATTAGGCTGGATTTCCCCGAACTGTTAGCGCCTGCAAGAACCGTAAGGGGCCGAACTTCCACGTCGGTCTTTGTGGCGAGGGATTTGAAGCCGGTTACGGCTATTCGCGTGATCCCCGGACCGTACAGATGCCAATTGGATGGATGAACCGCCATTGCAGAATCCTTCGCTGCCTTATCTTAGCATCGGCGAATTGTTTAAGGATTTCAATCGTCTTGAACGACCTCTCGTATTCGCGGTTCCTTCGGCGATGCGTTCATCAACGCGTCTAAGTGACGGGATGATGGCTAGTAGAAAGTAATCTCCTTACCTGGCCTCGATTCTGCAGGGATCAACGGGCAAACCTTCAATAATCCAACGCGCCAGCGTTGGCCGGCAATTTTCTGGCCGGGCTACACTGCCGGGCTACACTGGAAGAGGCACGGTGCCGCGACCTGCCCCCTCAAAATGATCTCTTTCTCAAACATCAATAAACAGTATGGCAAGCAGTTGCTCTTTGTGGATGCTTCGTTTCAGTTGAATCCCGGCGAAAAAGTCGGACTGGTCGGTCCCAACGGGTCGGGCAAGACAACGCTATTCCGTATGGTGGCGGGTGGGCCATTCAAGCCGTCTTTTGGCTTGAGTGGGGGCAGCTCAGAACTGGACAAACAGACGGGACATCCCCCCTTCGTTTGGGCCGCCCCCTCGCGAGAGCCTTAAGATTTCCACAACCCACTGTGACATCTAACCTTGTGCACAGCCCATCATTTGCGCAATCATGACCGAGGCCGTGACGGTTGGCAGAAGCCAATTCGCAGCGCCTCTAAGTCCCTTGTTTTACGGATTTTAGTATCTAAGTTCTTTGACATCCGGATTTTGCGGAGCATTTCTCGCTAACCCGATGACTCCAGAGATTGAGGGGGGAGGGGGGATACCCCGATCCTTAGAGCAGAGCGAGCTATCGAGCGCCCGCCACAATGAAGTCGCAAACTTTATTTTTCGGGCGAGCGCCCCGGCCTTTGACCTCGCTTACACAGCCACCACATGGTGCCCCGTCCTTCGCGTTCTTTGCAAAGAGAGTGCGATGCTGATGGTATCAGGAGATTCTCTTAGGCTGGAGATACGAGACAAAACAAGAGAGAAGATTGGTCGGGACGGGCAGATTTGAACTGCCGACCCCTCGCACCCCAAGCGAGTGCTCTACCAGGCTGAGCCACGTCCCGACAAAGAAGGATTCCACCGATGCGACGGTCGCTGTAAATCTCCGTCAGCTCCAGAGGGGGTTACACAGCGATTTTACACTAGCGAGCGCGGCCGCGCTGGAGAAGCTATTCCAGATCTCTCCAGTTCGGCCCCACTCCCATCTCCACCTGCAGCGGGACGGCCAAGGCATGAACTTTCTCCATGTGCTCGCGAACCAGCGGCTGCATAACTTCCACTTCGTTCTCTGGAACTTCAAACACCAGTTCATCGTGCACCTGCAGCGTCATTCTGGATTTCAATCCGCGCTCGCGCAGGGCAGCATCAATGCGGATCATAGCGACCTTAATCAAGTCGGCAGCCGTGCCTTGCAGGGGCGTATTCACCGCGGTGCGCTCGGCGAATCCGCGCTGGTTGGCGTTCTTGCTGTTGATGTCGGGGATCGGCCGTACGCGTCCGAAAAGAGTTCTTACTTTCATCTCGCGCCTCGCCTCTTCCAAAGTCTTATCGATGAAGGTGCGAACTCCGCTGTATTTTTCGAAGTAGGCCGCGATGAATTGCTTGGCTTCGCTGGGCTCGATACCTAAGTTCTGCGAAAGTCCAAAAGGCGACAGCCCATAGACGATGCCGAAATTCACCACTTTGGCTTGGCGCCGGTGGTCGGGCGTTACCATCAGCGGGGGCACGCCGAATACCTGCGAAGCCGTCAGCGTGTGCACATCGTCGCCGCGCCGGTAGGCTTCAACCAAGAGAGAATCGTGCGAAAAATGAGCCAGCAATCGCAATTCGATCTGCGAATAATCAGCGGTCAACAGAACATGTCCGGGCTCCGCAATAAACGCGGCACGGATTCCGCGACCAAGTTCGGTGCGAATCGGAATATTCTGAAGGTTTGGATTCGCCGAAGACAGCCGTCCCGTCGCGGTTCCGGTTTGTCCGAACGTGGTATGCAGGCGCCCGCTCGCCGGATGAATCAGCGCGGGCAGCGCGTCCACGTAAGTCGACTTGAGTTTTGTGAGCTGGCGATAGTCCAGCACCATTCGCGCAATGGGATGATTCTCGGCCAGTTCTTCGAGCACGTCGACAGCGGTAGAAATAGTTCTCCCCTTGCCATACTTCACCGGCTTGGGCAAGTTCATGCGGTTGAATAAGACATCACCCAATTGCTTGGGCGAGCCCACGTTAAATTCCATTCCTGCGACTTCGTAAATCTCTTTCGCTTTGGCTGCAATCTCGCGTTCCAGTTCGCTCGACATTTGCGAGAGCGCCGCAGTATCGATTTTGACTCCAGCCTGCTCCATGCGCGCCAATACTGACACGAGCGGCAGATCGATTTCTTCGTAAAGCTTTTCCAGCCCCGCTTGTTCGACTTCGCTGCGCAGCGCGCCTGCCAGCCGTCCGGTGATATCGGCAGATTCGGCAAGTTCTTCCGCCAGCTTCAAGTTGAAACGGCGCAACGCCACATCGGCCAGCCGGTGCGATGAATAAGTTGGGTCGAGCAAATAGGAATACAGCATGGGATCGTGACGTACACCGGCAAGGGAAATGCCAAGAGGATCCAGCGTATGAATCGCCGCTTTATAGTCGTGCACGGACTTGGGCACGGCAGGATCGGTCAACACAGCTCGGATTCTTTCGCCGGCGCTACCCGAGTCAAGCCTCACGATCAAAGCCGACCCTGCTGCGGCCGATATCGCTACACAACACGCAGGGGGCGCAGCGTTCGGCCGGATCACAATCCCGCCCAAAGTTCCCATCGATCCATCGAGACCGCCGCCCATCTCGCTTTCCAGAAAAGACAGTTGGTCGGCCTGCTGCTCTTCTTCTGTTTCCTCTTCCTTTTCCTCCGCAACCGCTAGTTCCTTCTGCTCGACCGCAATCGCAAGGGCACTGCCAGCGGAAACGGCGCCGAGCACGCTCCCCACATCGGAAGCTGATTCCGCCTCCGTGTAATGGGTCTTGCTCACCTCGACCACGGGCAGCAATTCTTTCAGCAAAGAGGTGAATTCGAGTTCGGTAAATAGCGCGCGCAACGCGTCCAGGTCCGGGTCTCCGGCGCGCATCGATTCCACATCCAGCTCGATGGGTACATTCGTGTCGATCGTTGCCATGCTCTTGCTGAATAGAATCGTGTCGCGATTGTTCAGTAGCGACTCGCGATAAGTTTTTCTTTCGACTTCGGCGGCATGTTCCAGCGCCTGCTCGACCGTGCCGAAGCGCTTAATGATTTCCACCGAGCCTTTGTCTCCAATGCCCGGCGCGCCGGGAATGTTGTCAATGCTGTCGCCGCGCAGCGCCATCACATCGATTACGCGCTCGGGTGGCACGCCCAGAATTTCTTCCACCTTCGCGGCATCGCAGATCAAGTTGTCTTTTGGAGGATTCAGAATCTGCACTTTGTCATTCACCAGCTGCATCATGTCCTTGTCGCTGGAAACGACATAGACAGGGTGCGAAGCCTCGGAAGCTTTGCGAGCCAGAGTGCCAATCACGTCATCCGCTTCGAAGCGCACCACCTCGAGAATTGGAATTCGGTAAGCCTCCAGCGCCCGCCGAATATAGGGCACCTGCTGCGCTAAATCTTCCGGCATGGCTACGCGATTGGCCTTGTAGCCTTTGTATTCCACCTCGGTGAACGTCTGCGTCTTGATGTCGAACTTGCGAATGCTGGTTACCGCATCCGCTTGCTCGTCGCGAAATGTCGGCCCGGCAACATCGAACACCGCTGCCAGATATTCCGGAGAAAAATCGTCGCGCAGTTTGCGCAGCATGTTGACGAAGACATAGATCGCTGCCGTCGGCAGCCCCGTCTTGGTTGACATGGGCCGCTGCCGCGCCATCGCGTGATAAGCGCGGAAAATGAACGACATGGTGTCGATGAGATAGATGCGGCCATGTGCGGACGAGGGCTCAGGCGCCGGGACAGAAGCCGGCTTGGCATTCGCAGCTTTTCCGCTCGAGGGGGCTGCGGGCTGGATCTGTTCCGATAATTTCTTGCGAGCAGGCAACACTCTTAGTTTAGCAGCAGAAAAGCGGCTAGAAATCCACGCGGAAGCTTGCTTCCACGACTTTGCTGCTGATCTTGCTCCTGTCGCCGTTGCGGAAAACCAGATAATACTTCACGGGCTCGTTTAGCGAAGGAGGCAGATCGACGTTGACTGCCTGGTTGTGCGACGCCTCGACAGAAAAAACGACCTCGCTGGGGCGACCGCCGGCTGATTCGTTCTGCTGCTCCTCGTTGAGAATGAGGAAGTCGATATTCGCGGAATCGTCGGACTCGCCGTGCACTTGGCCGACAAACGACTCGAAGATTCCGTGAAGATGCGGCTGGGCCGCGTGGGCGGGGATTTCGAAAGGAAATGTGGCTGAGGCCTTCAGCGGGAAGGTTTTCTGCAGAATGGTCTGGGTTGTGCCCACCGGCGAGGAGCCTGCGCGGTCAATTCGTGCGACGGTATGCGCCTCTGGCGGGGCTTTCGTACACGCTTCATTCACCAAAAGAAAAATTCCAATCAGGACGGCCCAATGTATGCGCTGATGCATCGACGATCAGTGCTCCACATTTTTCCCGTATTCCGTGTTGAAGTGCAGCTGGATTTCCCCGCATGTGTCTTGTTCGGGCGAATACACCACACATGTATCGAAGGGCCGCGAATACACATGCAAGCTGACCGCGCGTTCGTTAAAGGTGCGCGGATTTACCACCCGATGCACGGGATCAGCCGGATCCACCGCGCACGGTTGCGAGATATTCATCTCGACCGTATTGCTGGGTTCGAGCCGACAACGCCCGCCCTGCAAGTCTTGGTGAACGAGGTGGAAATTTTCTACCTGCAAGCGGCCGATTGGCACCGCCATCCAGCAATTCTGGTCGCGATGGTTGTGGACGGAACTTGCCTGCCCAACCTCCCAGCAGATGGCCATCAATTCATACAGCGGCGTTCGGTCAATGAGATTCCGCGTGTAATGCTGCCGGTTCCAGTTGAGATAGCGGGAAAGCGACTCAGGACTAACGGGCATTTCCTGCAAAAGCCGTTTCACTGGCTCGGTCTGGTCGAATGCGGACTCCGGCAACTCGCGTAGACGTGCGACCAGAGTTTGAATCGAGACAGCTTTGATTGCGGTGGTCATAGCGCTCTCCGCAGCTAAAGTATAGCGTGTTGCGTCTAGTAGCGGCCCTGTTCTTACTTCCCCGACCCCAGAATTTCCCGGGTCTCGACTTGCGCTACTTCCGGATAGACTGCGCCTTTGCGCCGCCGCAGGTCTCCTGGCAGTTCCGATCGCAGAAGCCATAGCCCGGCAGCTACGGCGGCCGCCCACGTTACCGACACCATCGCCAGTTGCGTCAGATCCGCGACGCGGCTGCCATGGCCGAAAGTGGTGAAGGGCACAACCTTCGCCACTTCGAAGCTGATCCCTCCCGCGATAGTCGCGACCACCGCGGCCTTTCCGAGTTCTTCCCATCGCATCTCGCCCAGCGAAACCAGTTTCCGGTAATGCAGCAGAAAGGCCAGCGCCAGCAGATTCACGCCAATCCCAGTATCCGAAGCCCACGCCAGTCCCACCACGCCGAACGTGTGAAACAAAATTCTGTACATCGGCAACGAAGCGATCGTTATCACGCTGACCGCCGCCATGGGCGTGAACGTATCCCCGGCTGCATAAAACGCGCGCGCGTAAAGTCCCTGCGCCGACCACAGCGCCAGAGAAAGCGAGAACCAGAAAAAATAGACCGCGCTGGTCTGCGAATCGGCGAAAAGAAATTTTCCCCGGCGATACACCAGATCGATCAGCGGAAGCGCCGCCGCCATCATCCATGCGCTGGCCAGCAAAGATGCGGCCGCCACGCGATAGACCGAATCGTTCACCGTCCCGGCAAATTCCTTCAGCCGCTTCTCGTTGAACAACCGCGCAAAAAACGGCAGCGAAGCCTGCCCGGTCGCCTGCCCTAATACGGCAATCGGCACCGCGAACAATCGCTTGGCGAAGGTAAGTCGCGTGATGTCGCCAACGCCATTGGATGCGTAATGCCGGAGAATCCAGTCATCCGCCGTCACCAGCGACACTCCTAACATCAACGGCACCGACAATTTCACCCACTCGCGAAAAGCCGGATTCATCACATCAAACGATGGGCGGTAACCGGTGCCAATGCGCGCCGCGCCAATCACGCTCGCCAGGAACGGACCGGCAATGCTCCCGATCAGCGCCCCATATGCCAGTGAAGCGATCCCGAAATGCCTCCCGCCAATCACTCCGCCCAGAATGATAAACAGGTTGTAAATCAGTGGTCCGAACGCCGGGAAAAGAAATAGACGGTGCGAAAGCAGGACAGCCGAGACTACCCCACCCACATAAAAGAAGATTTGCGCCGGCAGCAGAATCCGCGTCAGGTGGACGCATAACTCGATTTTGTCCGGCGAGAATCCCTTCACGAACCAGCGCACGAACTGCGGCGCGAAAATCTCCGTCGCGATCGTTCCCACGATCATTACGGCCGTCATGACTGTAATGATGATCGAAAACGTCTTCTGCGCGTCGGCGTCGCGTTTCTCAGCCAGAAATCTCGTATAGATGGAGATGAAGGTAATCGAAGCCGCGCCGCCGGCCACAATGTAGTTAAGAAAATCAGGCAGCGTGAAAGCTGCGACGTAAGCGTCCGTCGCCCCCCCCGCCCCATACTTCCACGCAATATAAGCGTCGCGCGCGTATCCGATCAGGCGCGACAACATCACTGCTGAAATCAGCAGCACGGTCGCCGAGAAGACCGTGTGCTGGTGCGACGGCTGAAAAAAACGAGGCAGTTTCTTCATTGAGACCCGATCGGAACGCTCAATCTTATCGGAATCTCAAGGGATCAGACACTATTCCGGTACTATTCCGGAGGCGGCGAAACCCAAACTCTATCTGCCGATACCAGATCCACATTCTTCACTTCCGTCCTCAGCCTGACCTGTACAAATCCCGCTTTTTTCGGCGGTTTGGCAAGGAAGCTCAGGAAGTACTGATGTCCCAGACGATTCCCCAGATCTTTGAGATAAGGCGCAAATGACACAGGTGGCCCGTTGAATCCGATGTAATAGGCTTCGCCCCCGGTTTTATCCGCAAGCTGCGCCAGATAAAGCTGGCCCCAATAAGTCTGCCAGTAGCTATGGCCAAAGTGGCCTTCGCCTGGCGTATAGATCGCTGAGACGAGGACGCCGGCGCGCACGGAATCGTCGATTGCGTTTTGCAGATACGGATCGAGCAGATCTCCGGTGCCGTAGTAGCGATCGATTCCGTCGGAGGCCATTAATACCTCGCGGCGGGCGTCGCTCGCCGGCCAGCGTTTAATCAAATCGATGAGAGAAAAGTACGGGCTGCCATTGATTCCGCTCATTCCCATGGGAAGGCGCAATGCTTTCGCTGCCTGGGCATGGTCGCTGGTAGGGTTCTGCTCAATTTTGGCGATGCCATTCTGCATGTAGGCGATTCCGATCTTGGTGGTTGCAGGCTGTGAGTCGATAAACTTCCGAAGATCCTGCAACTGCGGCCCCAGGCTGGCATTGGAACCATCGTCCAGCATGATCATCAGTTCGAGGGCGGCATGATCTCCGAGCGCAGGAATCCATTCCGTCACTGTATCGCGATCCTTTCCCTCAAACACCATGACATCCTCGCGGTTCACATTGGCTGCATCGGAACCATGATGAGGTTCAACCGTTACCACGAGGTGCGCGGGAACTCCGTTGGCGGCTGCAGCCTGCTGGGCAGCAAGCTGCGGAACTCCGCACAAGCAGATTGCAAAGGCTAAAACCGAGCTAGGTAATACGTGAAATCGATTCATAAACATTCCTTTCAAGACAAGACATAGCAGGAAAACAGATGTGGCGCTCACTGCGGCTTTAGAGCGTCTCAATGACTTGCATCATCCCCGAGCGGAGCCGCTTCTCAGGCGGAGAGAAGAATCGCGTGAGCAGAGTGACGTCCAGGCCGTCCAAACCTGTTTACTGTAGATGTCTTTATTTTAGATGTCCTGGACGTGCAAAAGGTGGGACAGTGAATCCACACGGGCCGGGAGTCCGAGGTCTGATGTCCGATGTCTAACGAACGCCTCGCAGCCATTTTCGGAGGAGGTAGTATTCGTTGATGGGACGGTCGTCGGTAAGGGAAGGCGTCGTAGGGGACTGCTGAATCATGGCCTCGATTGGAATTTCGCCTTCCAGCAAGCTGTTGAAAGCCGACAAAACAGCCTGATCGCGCCCCGTCGGGGACGCCCATTCCGTGAGATCGATTACTGCGGCCGGGGGTAGTCTTCGTTGCAGATCTTCACCGCTCATCTTGTGCAGAGGTTGTTCGCTGGCCAGGAAATGGAAACCCCATCGCGTGCCCACGATGCTTGGCCAGCGGAAGACACGGACGTAAGGGAACGAGTTGTGCAGAGATCGTGCCACGGCGGCTAAATCCTCTTTATCGCCGTAGGGAAGCCATTGCGCCAGAATGCCGCTTGGTTTCAGACGCTTGCGGGCTGCCGCGTAGAACTCTTCTGAATACAGCATGCTTGATCCTGCAGCCTGGACTGGCGGCGGAGGGTCAATCGTGATCAAGTCATATTGCTGTTGGTTGCGCTCCAGATAGCGCCGGCCGTCGTCGATTACCACGTGCGCGTTCGGCAATCGCAGAAGCTCCGGACCATCGCTGTGAAAGTAGCCGAAAAGTTTCGGCACGCTGGGCACCAGTTCCACAGCAGTGGCATCGATGTTCCAGCTGAGCAGCGAGCGGAAGGTAGTTCCCATGCCAAAACAGATATCGAGCGCATTCTGTGGCGGGCGGTCAAGGAACGCCAGCGGCAGGTGCGCCATCACCTTAGTGATCGGCGATAGCGTCGTCATGCCATACCCATTCACCAGTAGCTGTTTCTCCATCCCGCTGCCGGCGGCGATGACGGTGGCCGTCGGATCGCGCAGCACCTGCCGATGCGGATACGATTCGTCGTAGCCCTTGCCACTGAGAATCAGCAGCGCTCCCAATGGCAGCAGCGCATAAGCCCCTACCCGTGCAAGCGAGCTAACCCGCGCCCCCGGTAGCAACGGCCGCAGGCCTACGATCAGCCAAGGGAAGGCCAGTATGATCAGTGCCCAGCGTTCGCTCAGGTAGGGCAACAGGCAAAATCCCGCCAGCAGAGGTCCCAGCAGGCATCCCAGAACATTGATCGCGTACGCACTTCCCGCGCGGCCGGGGTCTCCGCCGGAACGGCGGTCTACCAGCATCGGAGTAAGAAAGCCCAGCAGGCCGGTGAATCCGGCAATGCCCAGGATAACTCTTGGTACGTGACGCAGCTCGATACTGGGGCTCGATGTGACCAGTGGAAACAGGGCCGAGAGCCCCAAGAGCATCCACAGCAGCGGGCTTTCCTGCCGGTATTTTTCCTGTCGACGCGCATCTTGTCGAGTCGCTTCTTGTCGAGTCGCTTCTTGTTGATCTCCCCTAGCGCTCCAGTTTCGGTAGACGGCGGAGCCGACGAAGGTGGCGCTGAGATATATCGCCAGAATCAAAGCGAAGGCATAGACCACGGTTCCCAGGTAGGGAGTAAATTGTCGCACCCACACCACTTCCATACCCATGCTGGTGAGCCCAGTCAGGAAAAGGAGCAAGAGCAGCGAGCTTCCTTGCGTTCCGCTGCGCGCCGGTAATTCCGAGAGAGTGGCATCGGTCACTTCAACCCGCTTAACCCGGCTTGCGAGCATCAATACCGCAAGAGCAATCAGAGAGTTACAAAGAGTCCCAAAACTCAGCGTCCCGCGGAAGCCCAGCAACTCAATCAGAAACAGCGGCAGGATTGTCCCGGCCACCGCGCCCATCACGTTGGCCATGTAGAGATAACTGAACGAGCGCGTGGCCTCCCGAGGCAAGGTTTGCCCAATAGCACGCATCGCGACAGGAATTGTCGCGCCCATCAGAGCGCACCACGGAATCATGGTGCAGCCTACCCACAGGCCCGCAATCGAGTAATACCCCCACGAAGAGGACACGCCCATGCTTTGCAGAATGCGGCGGCCCCAGGAAAGTTCGTAGGGAACCGCAATTGCCGATATTCCTATCAGTAACTCAATGATTGCGTAAAAACGAAGAGCGAAGAAATCTGTTCCGCGAGTTCGCAGCCATTTGCCGCTTCCCCATGATCCCAGCCCCATCCCTGCCATAAACACGGAAAGAACAATTGAGACCATCGCCGTGGTAACGCCAAACTGCGCCATCGACAAGCGCAGCCACACCAGCTCGTACAACACGCTACAGAAGCCGGAAATAAAGAAGAAGACGAAATACCAGTTCATAGAGCGGCCTTTTGGAACTGAGACGCTCGCCGGCGGCGACTGAGGTTGGACAACTAAAGTTTCCGGCGTGAGGTCCATCTGAGCATAACGAAAGGGATTTCCACAAGTTACTTCTGGAATTGATGAAGGCTTGCAACCCTTTCCCCATAAACGACTTCTCGGATGATTCTCGTTTGAGTTTCGGTTGATCGCCAATGCATTGCCGCCACCGCACGGTCGAGGCAATCTGAGCGTGCGAAGAAGGTAAAAACTTGAGGAGGCGACCGAATGGCGATATCAAATCAATCGATCATTTCCCAAACTGCTTCTAAATCTTGTTCTCAATTAGTGCGTGAGAGCCTGAAGCCGTGCCCGGTTCCTGTTAACGATAAAAGTGCGCTTATAAACAAAGCCCCGAAGTTGCACGGCAAGCAGCCGAGTGCCGAGATGCTACGTGTCCAGCAAAGCTGGGTCGCGTCCGCGGAACGACGCGCGTTGCTGTGGCTGGCTACGCGTACTCCTCGTGGCATCACACCAGACCATTTGACGGGTTTTGGCTTTGCGGCGCAGATAAGCGCTGGAGCCTGTTATGCCCTCGCTCGCTACAATCGCTTCGCGCTACTCGGCGTGATTCTCTGTCTCGCCCTCAACTGGCTCGGCGACTCCCTCGACGGCACGCTTGCCCGCGTGCGCCAGCGTCAGCGGCCGCGCTACGGTTTCTACGTTGACCACATGGTCGACAGCTTTGGCGCGCTGGCATTGATGGGCGGGCTCGCCGAGTCGGGATTCATGCATCCCTCGATCGCTATTGGATTGCTCATCGCTTTCCTCATGCTTTCAATTCAGTCCTATCTGGCGACGTATTCCCTGGGGGAATTTCACCTCTCATTCTGGCGTTTCGGCCCAACTGAACTGCGCATCCTCCTCTCCATCGGAAACGTCGCCCTGTTCTGGAAGCCTGTGGTGCATCTTTTCAATCGACGCTACCAGCTGTTCGACATCGGAGGAGCAATTGGCCTGGCAGGCATGGGATTGATGGTCATCGGCTTCACGTTGCAAAACACCATCCGGCTCTATGACAAGGAAAGAATTCCGCAATGACGATGACCTTGGGGCCGAAACTTGCTTCGACTGAAGCACATTCTTCAATCGAAGTTCATTCTTCAACCAAAGTTCAGGAGCAAGACGAGCCAGCACTTTCCATGTTCGTCAGATGGATCAAATTCAATCTGGTCGGCGGAATGGGAATTATTGTGCAGTTCGCGATGCTGTTCGTTCTGAAAAGCCTGCTGCATTTCGGTTATCTGGCGGCAACCGCAATGGCGGTCGAAGTCGCAGTCGTTCACAACTTCCTGTGGCACGAACAGTTCACTTGGGCCGATCGGACGAAAAAGATCGACCGGACGAAAAAGATACGAAGCGAACTTTTGCGAAATGAACTCAGTCGAACGGACCGAATCCAAACAGAATTCAAATGCACCAGCCCGCTACGCGATCGATTCCGACACAGCAATTCGATGTCCCGGCTCGTCCGCTTCCACCTCACCAACGGATCCATCTCCATCGCCGGTAATCTGGCGGTCATGCAATGGATGGTTGGCCACATGCGCATGAACTATCTCTTGGCGAATGCTATCGCAATTGCCTTGTGCTCTTTGGCGAATTTCTTTCTGAGCGATGCCTGGGTATTCAAGAAGAGCGGCCTCAATCGATCGCAGCGCTGCTAACTGGCTTCGTGAGCCGTGCACTGAATTCGTGATACTAATTCTGGAACTTGTCACTGAGTGCAATCGCAATTCTGAAGCTACTGCATAGGCCCGCCGGAGCTATATGCTGTGAGTGCTCGCGACCCCTCGTTTCCGATAGCGACTACCTTGAGTAGACTCCCGGCCCCAGTCCGGCGCCATAGTATTCCGAAACTGCTGTCTTCTCCTGCGCCGTCAGCTGCCGGGCGATACTACGCATGCGAACGTTAATATCGTTGCTGCGATACCCATTCGCAAAATGCTCCAGCTGGTCCTGCAAATAACTTTCGTTCTGGATGGCGAGGAGCGGAGCTCCGTTTACGTAGCTTACTGGACCATGGCACGACTGGCATGGCGGTATGCCGCGCTGGCCATCTCCGAAAAGAATGAGGCGGATGGCAATTGTGGCGAGCGAAGGGTCCTGCATGGTTTGGGGAAAAGATCGGCTGTCTTGCGGATCTCTGGCGGTGGGCAGCATGGAGTAGTACGCCGCTAAGTCCGCTGAGTCTCGCGTGGAGAGACCGGCGGCCTGAACTTGCATCACTGGAGAAATGCGCTTCCCGGAGCGAAAATCCTCCATCTGTTTCCAGAACGACAGCCGGTCCGCGCCGGCCAGGTTCGGGAACACCGGAACGGCGCTGAATCCTTCCTCGCCATGACAATGATTGCAGCGTCGGGCAAGGAGCAACCCGCGAAAGGGATCGCCGCTGGAGACAAGCGCAAGCGTTTCCCGTGTCCACGCAACGTTTGAGGGTATGCGGACCGGCGGTTCTTCACTGGGTTGCTGCGCGGACGAATCCCCTCTTAACCGCAGGAGCGGAATCGCAAGGAGAGCGAACATCGCTGCCAATGTCACGAGCCATCGAACTGGCGTTCGCATGGGCGCCTTCCGATTAACCTGGCCCACAAGTCCTCCTTTCGCCGGGACGCAAAGAAGAAAACTGATCTTGCGGAACCACATCCAACTGGCCTCTCATCGCATAGTGGCCCGCTCCGCAAAACTCATGACAGGGGATCTTGAACTCGCCCGTTTTGGAAAATGTGAAGCGAGCCTCGGTAACCGTTCCCGGCACGGCTTTGAGGCCGTAATCGGTGCCGAGAAAGCTCAGCATGTGCACGGCATCCGCGCTGGTAATTCGAAAACGAATGGGAACGCCTGCCGGGACAATGATGCATTGCGGCACGAAAACATATTGCTGCGCAATCATGCGTACTGTAAGAAAACCCTCCCGGTCCTGCGCCGCACCCAGATTGCTCTCTACGAATTCCCCACGCAGGTGCAATGTTGCAGGGTCGGGCCCGTTGCCACCGCCTAGAAGATGCCATACCGGCAAGCTCACTTCGTAGAAGCGGGTGGACAGAATTGACAATGCGACGAGCAGCATCACTGTAGCGAAGCCGATCTTCTTCTTCATTGCCAGAATCCAATCGGGCGTAGGTGGTGGATGGTTCGCATCGAGCAGATCGCCGAACTATTCTAGTCTTAGCCGGCAGCGCGGTGGGTGACGTAACAGGTCCTCGACGCTCATTGACCAAGAGAGCCTCAGCGAGACCGCCTCCACATGATTAAGCTGTAAATGGTCCACGCTGAGACGCAAAGCCACACACAAGACCCGCGGCCCTGCTCACTGAACGCTTTTGAGGATCTTTGGAGCTGCGGTACCCGAACTCATAGATGAGTCCCCAACACAGACAAACAACAGTGCTTATCAGAAATTGAGAAAAATAGTCTCGCATGGCCACTTCTCCGAACGCCTGATCGTCGCCGCAATTGTAAAACTGGCACCAAGACTCGAAACCTCGCTCGTCGGCGGCAACGAGTGATTTGGCGATTTGCTTTCCTCTGACAGTCAATCGCTAAAAGACGAGGGGAAAATGTCTTCTGTCTATCGGGAAAGCAGTTCGATGCGAACGCCTGTCAGGATCAAAAACTTTGGCTATCGCTGAATCGCACTCTCTCCGCCTCTGGCAGGAAGCGAGTGCTGAGGCGTACCAAGCATGGCCCAGGCAAACTGAAGAAAACCGGAGAGGCCAAGAAAAGTTGCTAAGAAGACTTTCAGCCGTTCTTCATCAGCCGATCTTCAGCACGACCTTCCCGTAATTTTTGCCATCTTGCAGCAGCTTGTAAGCTTCCACCGCGCGTTCAAAGGGAAGGACGTGGCCAACCTGCGGAGTGAGTTTACCCTGCTCTATCCACGCCGAAAGCTGCTGCCATGCCGGTTCCATGATTTCTCGTTTTTGCGATAAATAAGTCAGCCACAATCCCTGCACGCTGGCCGACTTCGCGTACATGGCACGCACGTCGATTTGTGGAGCCTTGCCGGTAGCCGTTCCATACTGAATGACGCGTCCGAAATCGCGCAGGCAGCGCAGGCCTTTTGCCGTATGCTCTCCGCCTAACATTTCGAAGACGGCGTCCACGCCTTCGCCGTGAGTTAAATTCTTCACCGTCTCTTCGTAATCGTGCTGCTTATAGTTGATGCCATGCTGCAATCCCAGCTCTTTCACCCGCGCGAGTTTTTCGTCCGATGACGATGTCCCGTACATGTCCACGCCCAGCAAGCGTCCGATCTGCACGGCTGCCGTGCCCACTCCGCCCGCGACGGCGTGAATAAGCACGCGATGAGTTTTTCCCTTCACCGCAGGTTGTGTCATCCCTGCCTGCCAATAACCCAGGTATGCGGTGAAGAAGTTAACCGGAAAGGCGGCGGCTTCTTCGTCGGTCCAGCGTTCAGGAACCGTCCACACCATGTTGGAATAAGCCGAGGTCTTCTCCGCAAAAGCGGCCCACTGGGCGTATCCCATGACGCGCCGCCCGCTGCTTTCTTCGATTCCTGCAAACTCGCGCCCCACGATCAAGGGAGGCGGTGGAGTTCCAGGATAACCGCCCCGCGTGGTCATAACGTCGGCGAAGTTCAACCCTCCGACGGCCACGCGAACTAACGTCTGGCCAGCCTTGGCTGTAGGTTCCGGAAGGTCCTGAATGGCGAGCGCGTCGGGGCCGGACAGATTGCGAAGTACCAGGGCTTTCATGCAGAAAGTCTAGCAGGAGGGCTTGCGTCGGCGGATTCCCGACAGAATCGAGGATCCGCGCGAAGCGTTGGAAAGCAGGGTCCATCGCTTACACATCAGGGCTTAGACGTCAGGTCTTAGATCCCAGGTTGATTCAGATCTCGGCTGGTTTTCCGAAGATCGAACACCCAGAACCCAAGACCTTTTGCCCACTACATCGCGACCGTTAATGCGAGGCGCACTCCGGGGTGACGCAAATCGATAAGAAAATATTCGCCGTCGATATAGTCAATGTAGCAATCGTCGCTGTAGGCCCAATCCGCCGGCCAGGCATCCACGAGCACAAACGAATAACCGCCGTATTGAAATTGCGGCCGGCCACTCACGACCTCAGGACGCGGCACCCGGAAAGAATGCTCTCGACCGAAATTAGCGCGGAAGCGATCGTCTGGAATGCGGCCATTGTTCGCGGCGGGGCGGGCGTTATCCGGCCGCGCAGCATCCTGCCGGGCGGGTTCTGGCCGTTCATTTTCCGGTCGCGCAGCTTCCGGACGTGCGGCTTCTGGCTGCGCCGGCTTTTTATCATCACGGGGTTGAGCTTCTTCCTGCTTCGGAGCCTTCATATCATCCTGCTTGGCCGCAGGCTTAGCCTCATCTTGCCTGGGTTCCGCTGCCCGAGGCTCCGCCTGTTTCGGCTCTTCCTGCTTCGCGGGCTTATCCTCTTGTGGTTTATCGTCTTGCGCGTAAAGAACCGCCGAACTCGCGAGTAGGGTCGCGAGAATTCCTAAATGCAGAAACCTGAAAGCTCGCATACATCCTCCAAGAACCTTGTTGAGTAGACTACGGGCCGTGGCTATCCACTCCCACGCCGGGAGCAGATTGCGAATTGCTACTCTGAGATGCCCGAATCAGCAAAATCGGGGCCCGGTTCTTGCTGTAGACCCCGCTGAACCGGACTGTAGAACCCTGTGTGCCCGAAGGTCAGTCGTTGTTGTGTCCCCCCTTCATCGACAGGTATATACTCATGGCGTTAGCTTACTAACTCCGGCTGAGCCCCAGCGGCCGGGACGGGGCGTTCCTTCATCTCCCAATTCATCGCCCCGCATGCGAAAGCGAAGGGCCGATTCCCACCCGGGGCGTGCGGAGTCGGCACGGGTGCATGGCCTGGTGGTATGGGCATATGGGCAAGCATTCGCGGGGAGGTGTACCGTGGATATCATTTTTGTGCGTCTTCTTTTTATTGTCGTTGTTACCATAACCTGCTTCGTCATTGAACCTTTCGGACTGGCCCGCAATGCAGATGCGGGAGTCGGCGCACTGTTGGGCGCCGCTATCGTCCTTTTCGAATGGAAGTTGCGCACCATCAGCCTGAAACGGCTGATCGGGGCGGCCATTGGCAGTATCCTCGGCATCTGCGGCGCGTACCTTTTCGCTCTGGTCATCCGCAGCAGCATTCCTGAGGGCCACACGCAGAGTTTCCTGCAGATTCTGGTGATGCTTTTGATGGCGTACGTTGGCCTGATTGTCGGGGCCAACAAGGGCGATCTGCTGAACCTGGCAGCTCTGGGCGGCATCTTCGGCGGCGAGAAGCAGGGTAAGAAAAGCTATAAGATCCTCGACACCAGCGTTATCATCGACGGCCGAATTGCCGATATTGCCGAGACCGGCTTCCTCGACGGCATCATCGTCACGCCTCAGTTTGTGCTGCGCGAGTTGCAATTGGTCGCCGACTCCGCCGATTCGCTTAAGCGCAATCGCGGCCGCCGTGGGCTCGACATTCTGCAGCGCCTGCAAAAAGTCGCCAACCTCCAGATTCAGATCGTGGAAGATGATTTTCCTGCCGTCCGCGAAGTCGATCTCAAATTGATCGAACTAGCGAAGGTGTACGAAGGTAAGATCATCACCAACGACTTCAACCTCAACAAGGTGGCGCAACTCCAGGGTGTCGAAGTTCTGAACATCAACGAATTGGCCAATTCCCTGAAGCCGATCGTCTTACCCGGAGAGACGATGCGAGTCTTCATCCTCAAGGAAGGCAAGGAATACAACCAGGGCGTCGCCTATCTCGATGACGGCACCATGGTCGTTGTGGACAACGCCCGAAAAATGATTGGCAAGACCATCGACGTTTCGGTCACTTCGGTGCTTCAAACCACTGCGGGAAAAATGATCTTTGGGAAGTGGGATGAGCGTGCCGCCTATGGCCGACAGGCTTCGCCTGTATCCGTCGCTGCTCCGCCGATACCCGTAGTAGCCGGGCCGGGACCCACTCCTGTTTCCACGTCCGGTGCGCTAGAGACGAAACAAGGCACGTCTTAGCAAGCCGGCGTGCGATCCCGTCAACAGGCGACGCCACAGTGGATTTCTCGGTGGCCTTCCGGGGCTCGGTGCCGTCATGATTTGAACTCCAGATTTGGCTCCCGGACTTGGGCTGCCAGATTTGAACTCCCACCCTGGCGCTCGTATACTTACACCCCGCCATGAAGGTGATCGTCATCATTCCGGCTGCCGGCCTCGGGACGCGCATGAGTCCCATGTCCAGCGGCTTGGGCGCAAAGATCGCAAAGAAGTCCCATGCGTCCAAGCAGTTTACAGAACTCGCGGGCACACCTATTCTCGTTCATACTTTGCGCAAGTTTGTCGCCGTGGATGCCGTCACGGAAATCTGGGTCGCTCTACGCGAAAATGAAATTGAAGGTTTTCGCGAACGCCTTGCCAAAGAAGCGGACCATCTCTTAAGCGGAAAAAAAATCGAACTGGTCGTCGGGGGCGAGCACCGCCAGCAATCTGTCGCGCAGGCGCTAGGCGCGGTTTCCGCCGCTTCCGACGATGTAATTCTCGTGCACGATGCAGTTCGTCCTCTGGTCACCTCCGAGATCATCGAGGAAGTCATCGAGGCCGCGAAAAAATATGGTGCCGCCATCGCCGGCCTTCCGGCCGTCGATACCGTCAAACAGGTGGAACGCACCTCCGACGGCGCCATTGTCAAAGCTACAATCCCACGTGCCGGAGTAGTCCTGGCCCAGACGCCGCAAGGCTTTCACTACAGCGTGATCAAGAAAGCGTTCGACGAGGCCGCCGCCGATGGATTCATGGGCACCGACGAAGCCTCGCTCGCAGAACGCTCGGGACACGAAGTCGCGGTAGTCATGGGCTCTCCGAAAAACATAAAAATCACTACTCCCGCCGACATGGAGCTGGCTGAGTTCTATCTGCGGAAATAAATGCTGGTTCGCGAACCAACGGTACCCTTCTCATGCCAACAACAAACGACCAACCACCAGCTGTGCGCATCGGCTACGGCTTCGACTCGCACGAATTCCGGCCTGGTATTCCCCTTAAAATCGGCGGCGTCACGCTGCCGTACGACCAAGGTCTCGGAGGACACTCGGACGGCGATGTCTTACTTCACGCTCTCACCGACGCGCTGCTGGGCGCAATCGCCGCGCCCGACATCGGTTCGCTGTTCCCGCCTTCCCACCAAAAATGGAAGGGCGCTGATTCCGTCGTCTTCCTACGCGAAGCTCTGAAGCGGGTGCGCGAGGCGGGTTATCACGTTTCCAACGTCGATGCCAGCCTGATTCTGGTCGCGCCTAAGATCGGTCCATACACCTCGGCCGTTCGCACTCGCGTAGCCGAATTGCTGGGCGTGCATTCCGATTGCGTTGGCCTGAAGGCAAAAACGCCCGAAGGCCTCAACCTAGACAGCGCGGCCATTGCGCATGTCGTAGTCTTGCTGAAAAAATCCTCTAGTGAAAAACGGAAAATGAAAAAGAAAAGGCGGAGTGCTTGATGGTGTAATCCTGAGCGAAGCCTTCTTCAGGCCAACGAGGATTGCGTGGGTGAAGGAAACGCGACTGCCCACGTAACGACGAAATTATTCTGGTCAGATTATCGCGGGCCAGATTAACGCGCCGACAGGCCCGCCGCCTCCACAAAAGCCCGGAAAATCGCACGCGAAGCTGCGTCTGTTTCCGCCGATCTCTCTGGGTGCCACTGCACTGCAACCACAAAGTGATCCGGCGCGGTTCCCTCCAACGCTTCCACAATTCCATCCTCCGCACATCGCGCCACAATTCGCAGCCCATCTCCAATCACGTCCGCCGATTGATGATGAGAAGAATTGACCGGTACGACAAGTGGACCTCGGACTTCCGACGTCGACCGTTGCCTCGCTGGAGACACAATCCCGCTCAGCCTGGACGCTTGCTCAATCGCAACTGTATGCGCGACCGCAACCTTTGCGCCCGCTTCGTGGTTCACCTTGTCGCGCGTTTCTGGCGGCAAGAAATCCGGAATATGCTGGATCAGCGACCCATGGCGGTAAACGTTTAAACTCTGCAGCCCGTAGCAGATTCCCAATACCGGCTTGCGCGACTGGTACGCGTCATCGAGCAAGAGATCATCGGCCGCATCGCGTTTTGGATCAGCCACGGCCGTATGCGGCGAGCGCGCGGCCTTAAACCTCTCTGGATCCACGTCAGCCTTGCTGCCCGGCAGCAGCACTGCGTCACAGCGCTCCATCACTTTCTTGATCTCATCCGGCGTTTGATCCAGGCGCACGCGCACGGCTTTTCCTCCGGCCAACTCGACCGCGCGCTCGTACTGCGGGATCGACTTTTCGGCATAGGCAGAGTCGAAAGAATGCGGCATGGGAATGGCTATGCGCGGAGGCATGTCTAACCCCGGCATGTCTAACCCAGCCTCTCAATGGCCGACAGAGTTTTCGTCTGCCGATAGTGCCGAATCTCCATTACGAGGGCGAGGGCAAAGATAATTCCTCCCGCGACCAAAGCAACGGGAAGTGCAATCTGCCGATAGGCGATCCGCATATCCGGATGCACCCCGCGCATCGCGGCAACAATTACCGTGCCCAGAATGCCGAGCAGCAAACTGACGGCGAAGCAGAGCAGCGTTCCTATAAAGGTCATCGCACAAACACGCACCACAATTCCATACCAACTCGGGGCATGCGATGCGCGTGCGAGGACCATTTGCAAATCTATTCTACTGGTTCGCACTTAATTGGGGTCTGCCTCGACGCGGTTTGCGCGGTGCCCGCCGAAGCAGTGAATGGTTCGCGTTCCAGCCTCAACTTCACCCCCTTGCAGCGTACCGCGTGGAATGAAATATTCTTCTCCGGCCTTGATGGGTATCCTCGTGCCCGCGCCGTTCGACGAATAGAGAATCAATGTGTAGCAGCCCTGCACCACGACCATGTATTCATCGAATTCATGCACATGGGCCGCCGAAGGCGTGGTTTGGGAGCACGTCCAAAATGCCATCTGGCTCCCGTCCGCTCGTCGAATACATATCCCTCAACGCCCGGAGTTGCCTGGCTGCTGGTGGTGATCCGGTTGGCCGCTTTTTTCATAAATGCTGGGAATTCATTCATCGTGAAGTGTCCTGGTTCTTTCTACTCCGTTCGGAAGTCGATTTCGTCCGCTTTAGGCCATGAAGCGGTTGAAACGCGGCTTCGCACCCGCGTGGCATGGTGTGTAGAATAGTTCAGCATGTCGCAAGCCGCACCAGCCATTACGCGCAGTCCTTCCGAAGTCGTCCGGCTGACGCCCGTTTCCCAGGCTCCCAACGGAATCTGTTATGCCTTCGCGGGGGAAGTCGCGGTCAACTCGTTCGACTTGGAGCGAATGGTCGCCGCAGTTCCAAAAAAAATCGCGGCCGGGCTTGAGCGCAAGGCGTATTACTTTGTTCCTTTGACCGTCAGCCAGGGTGATGAAACAGTTATCGCCGATCGCTATGACGTGGCGCTCAGCGACAATGCCGTCTGCCATCGCAATCTCAATCTTGGCGATTCGCAGTGCGTCTTCATCTCCACGCGATTAATGGATGACAAATTTTCCGTCGCTTTCGAATTTTATATTAACGTCGGCCACGCGCTGGTGGAGCGCGCCGGAGTTTCGCGCGACTTCAGCGAGTTAGCCTGGTCCCAGGTAGAGGCGGGGATTCGCGGCGAAACTTCTCTGGACGCGTGGGAAGCGCGCAAGTTGGCCGTTGCGGACGGTCCTGACCGGGAACGCTACAAGAACGAATATCTTGATGCCACCTTCTCCGACACGATTTCGATTTATCTGCTATCGCTTTATCTTGATGTGGACTATTACGATCTGCGCGAGCGCGACTATCCCCTTCTGGCGCCCTCGGCATTGGCCGAGCGCTTGCGGAAAATAGCGGAACTGTTCCCGCCCAATCCTGGATTCGAATTCGCAGTTCTATACAAACGCCGCGGGTAGATACGAAACGCCCGGATGGATTTCAAGAAAGTCGGACCTCAGCCGAGGTTTGAGGTCGGAGGTCGGTAGTCTGAGGTCTGTCTTATTTGTTATTCGAGACCACAAAATCGACCGTGCTGACCTGATTCCCGCTCACGGTTACCGATTTTGCCCAGGTTTTTGGTTCGGTGAAGAGAGGCCGCTGCACGCTGTGCTCGGTCAGCACGTCGTACGCCTGCTCTTTTCCGGCCAATCCCCAACCTTCATGCCAGGCCACGATCTGATACGTTCCCGGCGGGACGTTGGTGAACTGGAAGCGTCCGCTCTCATCGGTGACAGCATAGTAGGGATGCTCGACCACCATCATCTCCGCATTCATCCACACATGGCCGCCATTGCAGCGCAAGTGAACGAGTCCAGGTGAAGACATTGTGCGCGTGGTGGGACGGTCGACAAACGGAAAAGGCAAATTGAACGTGGCCGCACCATCCATATGAATCGTGTGCAAGGTGGCATCGGAACTCATCATGCTGAGGTTGCCATTCTCCGGGACCAAAAGAATGTGCGGAATGTAACGGCAGTGTTTCTGATCAAGGTGCCGCCGCTGTTCTGGCAGATCCATGGCTTTCCCGCGAGAAATGTCTTTCAGGTACACGACGGTGTTCGCAATGCCGCCCTGCGGTCCAATGATCAACCGCTCCATGTCGACCGACTTCTTCGCTTCCGGATCGCAAATCTCTGGGTCTTTAGTGACAGGGAAACTCAGAGCGTGCGGGACACCGCCCGACCATTTTACCGTGCCCGAAATCGTTCCGCCATCCACGACGGAGATGACCCGGTAGTCGCCTTGCGCGAAGGCTGCGACCGATGCGGCCAATAAGAAAGTCAAGAAAAGATATCGCAAAACGACACGACGCATATTGATCCCCCAGCTCATGGCACGCCGACGAGCCGGCATTCGCACGAGCGTGAAATTCGCTATTCCCATTTGCTTCCGCTTGCGTCCCGACCCGCGGGAATGCCGAACAGGGGCCCGAAAACTTTCGGGGCGGCAACGGTATTGCCAGTGTGCTCCAGTTTCAATGGGGAGGCCGGGCGAACGGTCTTGTGACTGGAATCACAAGTTAGAGTGCTCTTACTTTTGGACGGAGTCGAGATTACCAAGGTGGTGGAACGGATAGGCGGATTAGCAAAGCCTCGGTGATTGCTTCGCAAAATCTCCATTCGAGAATTTACAATCATCCCTCCATGACTGTCACCGTGCGATCATTCGCGAAGATCAACCTTGGGCTGAGGATCGGAGCACCTCGGAAGGATGGATTCCACGAACTATTGACGGTGTATCAGACGATCGGGCTGCACGATGTGATTCGCATAGACATGGAACGCGGCACTGGAATTGAAATTCGATGCAGTGATCCGCGTGTGCCAAAAGATGACTCGAACACCTGCTTCCGCATCGTAGAGATGGCTATGCGCGCCCTGCGGGCAAAAGGGCGCGTCATCGTTGACATTGAAAAACGGCTGCCGGTGCAAGGTGGGTTAGGAGGGGCTTCCGCGAATGCTGTCGCCAGTTTGCTCGGCCTGGAGCGCGCAGTGAAAAAGCGCTTGCCGACCGCGGAAAAACTGAGGATTGCGGCGGAAGTTGGGTCGGACCTGCCATTATTTCTAGTGGGCGGAACTGTGCTGGGCGTGGGGCGCGGTGAGCAGGTATATCCGCTGGAGGATTTGCCAGCCCTGGCTTGTGTCGTGATAACTCCAGAGGTGGGCGTATCAACTCCAAAGGCGTTTGCGGAGTGGGATCGACTGTGTGGAATCGATATGTGTGGCGCGGGCGCCCCCGCCCGCGAAGGGTCGAGGGACACTTTTGCTGTTTCAGGTCAAAAACAAGCCGGGCTTTACCCAGCCGGACAGCCGGGGGCGGCTGTCCCCACACGAGCCAAACTAATACGACCCTCGGCTGTGAAATTGACGGAGAGGATGGCCTCCGATAGAATGAGTGAGCTTGGCTGCCGGTTGTCGGCGTGGCTGAGTGAATCTTACTCCGGTGCTCCTTTTGGAAGGGGCCGGGCCGAGAATCCGCTTCTCGAGCTTGTCCGGGCCGGGATTGAAAACGACTTCGAGCAGGTCGTCTTTCCTGAATATCCCGAGCTGAGTAATGGCAAGTGCGCGCTTTTGCGCGCGGGTGCGAAGTACGCGTCTTTGTCGGGCTCCGGTTCGACTTTGTATGGGCTGTTTGCTTCGCGGGCAGCGGCTGTGCGCGCGACGGCGCAGCTTCGCAAGCAAGGCTGGGCGGCGCAGACGACGGCGACGCTGCCGCGGCGAGCGTACTGGCGGAGAGTCGTGGCGGGGTAGGGTTACGAAGCGTGGATTGGCGCGGTCGGGATCTATGCTCCCTTCGACGCTCGCCTTCGCTGGACGGGCGAAGGCGCCCGTCGCCACATGGTCCGTGGTGGCCCAAGAAATTTTTGATCGTTGATTGTTGATTGAGAATCTAAGAGCGTACCGGTTTAGAGGTCAATCAGCAATCGACAATCAGGCAATCAACAATGGCTTACTGGGCCGTCGACTAATGGTAGGTCAAGTGCCTTTGGAGCACTTTGTCTAGGTTCGAATCCTAGCGGCCCAGCCAGAAAAGCAATTCTCAGTTGCCAGTTCTCGGTTCTCAGTCGAACTGGCCACAAAATACTGAGAACTGAGAACTGAGAGCCGGAAACTGAGAACCGCCTATGGCTACCTTAGTGACGCCGACGGACAAGACGGTCGAAAAGAAGAGCCCGCCTGTGACCGATGAAAAAGGCGAGCGGAAGCAGCGTCCGCGAACCGACGAGAAGTTCAAGATTTTCAGCGGCACGGCGAACGAGCCTTTGGCCGATGAAATCTGCAACTTTCTTGGAATGCAGCGCGGGCAGGCGCAGGTGATTCGCTTCCGGGATGGCGAGTGTTACGTTCAGATTCAGGAGAACGTGCGCGGCGCAGACGTGTTCGTGCTGCAGCCGACTTGCCGTCCGGTGGACGAGCACCTGATGGAGTTGCTGCTGATGATTGACGCGTTGAAACGCGCTTCAGCGCGCCGCATCACGGCGGTGATTCCGTATTTTGGTTACGCCCGGCAGGACCGTAAGGATAAGCCGCGCAGCCCGATTTCGTCGAAACTGGTCGCCGATCTGCTGACCACGGCGGGTGCGCACCGGGCGCTGATTGTGGATTTGCATACGCCTCAGTTGCAGGGTTTTTTCAATATTCCGGTAGATCATTTGTTCGCATCGCCGGTGCTGGTGGATCACTTCCGCAAGCTGGCGCTGCCGAGTTTGACGGTGGTATCGCCCGATGCGGGCGGCGTGGAGCGTGCGCGATTTTTCGCCAAGAAAGTCGATGCGGCCCTGGCCATCGTCGACAAACGCCGCGTCGAAATTAATGTTGCCGAAGTGATGCACGTGATCGGCGACGTCAAGGGACGGACGTGCCTGATCATTGACGATCTGATTGATACCGCGGGGACTTTGGTGAAAACCGCAGACGCGCTGGTGGAGAATGGGGCGACTTCGGTTTATGCATGTGCCTCGCACGCCGTGCTCTCGGGTCCGGCGGTGGAGAACATTCGAAATTCGGTAATTAAAGAAGTGGTGGTCACGAACACGATTCCACTCGCTCCCGAGGCGGATGCGGCGCGGACGCAAAAGGGAGGAAAGATCAACGTCCTCTCCATTGCGGGATTAATCGGCCGGGCAATTCAGGCCAATCACGAAGAGACTTCGGTGAGCAAGTTGTTTACGTAAATGAAACAAGCTCCGAGCTGTGAGCGAGCAAGAATGAGCTCACCGCTTATGACTCGAAGCTCACAGCTGATTTTCTTAGATAGGAATAGAAAATTTATGGCGACTGCATTGGAACAGAACACACTGGAAGCGCAACTCCGCGAGGCAGGAACAAAGAATCATGCGAGGCGTGTGCGCCGTGAGGGAAAGATTCCGGGCGTAATTTATGGAGCGGGCAAGGACTCGCTCCCGATCAGCGTGGATCCGCGGCACGTGCTACGCATCCTGAACTCGGAGACTGGACACAATACGATTTTTGATCTTGCCTTGAGCGGCGGTGAGCGCAGCAAGGCGATGATCGTCGACTGGCAGTACGAGCCCATCAAAGGCAAGCTGCTGCATATTGACCTGAAGCGTATCGCTCTCGACAAAGTTTTAAAGGTGAGCGTCCCCATTTTTCTAGTCGGCGAATCGGCGGGCGTGAAGCAAGAGGGCGGCATCATGGAACAGATGCTGCGCGAACTCGAGATCGAATGCTTGCCGGGAGACATTCCGACCCATATCGATGCCGATGTCAGCCATCTCACTTTTGGCAAAGTGCTGCGCGTGGCGGAGTTGCCGCACTCGGAAAAGATCAAGGTCCTTACCGATGCGAATCAACCCGTGGCGCACGTAACCTCCGTGAAGGAAGAGGTTGTGGCCACGCCTGAAGCGGCGGCCGCAGAAGCGGGAGCTCCAGCCGAGCCTGAAGTCATCAAGAAAGGTAAGCAGGAGACCGATGAAGAAGGCGCTGCGGCCCCTACGGGCAAGGCGGAAAAGGCAGAGAAACCCGAGAAGGCTGAGAAGAAGGAGAAGAAATAGCTGCGTGAGAACTGCCGAGCTTTGCTCGGCTGGACGGGCGAAGGCGCCCTTCCCTACACGAGCCCATACGCGTGAAACTGATTGTCGGTCTCGGCAACCCTGGCATCGAATATCAGTTCACGCCGCATAATGTGGGCTTTTTGGCGATTGATCGGATCGCAACGAGCCTGGGAGTGGAAGTGAGAAACCGGCAATGCCGGGCACTGACCGCGCGTGCAGTAATTGCCGATCAGCCGGTGCTGCTGGCCAAGCCGGAGACGTTCATGAATTTGAGCGGGCTTTCGGTGCGAGAGCTGGTAGCCGAATATGAGGCCAGTCCGGAGTTCGACCTGATCGTAATCCAGGACGAACTGGATTTTCCGCTGGGCACGTTGCGGATTCATACGCGGCGCAGTTCGGCGGGGCACAATGGCATCGAGTCGATCATTGGTGCTTTAGGCACGCAAGATTTTTTGCGCATTCGGATCGGCGTTGCGCCTGATCACAAGGTTAGCGACGGCCGGAGTTATCTTTTGTCGCCGATGCGCAAGGCGGACTTACAGGTGGTGGACGGGATTCTGGATGCCACCGAAGAAGCAGTGAAAATGATTTTGAAAGAAGGTCCGGCGGCGGCGATGAATCGCTTTAACCGCAAGGAGCCGGAAGAAAACGGGAAAGATTAGCCACGGATCGTACGGATTCTCAGGGATCAAAAACCTTGGGAACTGGTTTATCCGTGGCAATCCGTAAGATCGGTGGGCAGGTTTGTGGCTGGGAATTTGGAGAAGAGAATGAATCGCATCTATGAATTGATGTTCATTGTTCGGCCAGATATGACAGAAGAAGATCTGGACAAACTGATTTCCACTTTGCAATCGGTGGTGCCGACGGCGGGTGGAAGCGTGCAGCGCGTCGATAAAATGGGCAAGCGCCGTCTGGCCTACACCGTGCGGCGCTTTCACGAAGGCATTTATGTGCTGATGATCGTCGAGGGCGGCGGCGCGGTGGTTCACGAACTCGAGCGTCGCCTGCGCGTGACCGAGCCGGTTATTAAATTCCTCACCGTGCGCATCGATGAGGAGCAGAAGAGGCTGGATAAGATCAAAAAGCTGCGTGACTCCAAGAAGAAAGTCAGCGCGCAACCAGCCGCGCCGGCGGCGGCTGAACCCGCAGTGCCTGCGGCGGAAACTCCGGCGACAGCCTAAAGCTTCGCCCTACCCAAGCGATTACGGCGCGAGTTGTCGCTCACGCCGGCCGGCGAATAATCCGGCAGAGAGAGAGATGAAGGAGAATTATGGCTGACGAAACAAAAGCAGCAGAGCAATCGGCCCCGAGCGAGCGGCCGCGTTTTGGTGGAGATCGTCCTAGTGGAGACCGTCCCAGTGGAGATCGCCCGGGTGGCGACCGTCCGCGATTTGGCGGCGGTGGACGTGGGCCAGGCGGACCTCCGCGCGAAGGCGGCGGCGGACGCAAGTTTTTCCGGCGCAAGAAAGTTTGCAAGTTCTGCGTCGAGAAAATCGAAGACATCAATTACAAGGATTACCGCATGCTGGGCCAGTTCGTCGCCGAGAGCGGCAAGATCGTGCCACGGCGCTTGACCGGCGTATGTGCGCCGCATCAGCATCGCCTGTCGTCGGCCATCAAGATGGCGCGCAACATCGCGCTGCTGCCGTTTGCGGGGCGAGCGTCGTAAGGCAAATTATTGATTGTTGATTTCTGATTGTTGATTGAAACCCAACAGCGTCGGGCATTGCTTTTCAATCAACAATCAAAAATCAGCAATCAACAATAGCGTGCCATCACGATAACAGAAAACTTATTAGGAACTGGAGTCCTACGATGGAAGTTATTCTGAAAGAAGATATAGCGAAACTCGGTTCCCGCGGCGATGTAGTGAAGGTCGCGGAGGGGTATGGACGGAATTATCTGTTGCCGCGCAAGCTCGCCATTCAGGCCAACGAGGGCAACAAGGCGGTCATCGCGCAGATGAAGGCCGCTTCGGTGCGGCGCTCTGCCAAGGAGAAGACGCAGGCCGAGGAACTGGCCAAACAATTTGAGGGCGTGTCGGTGTCGTTCCAGCGGCGCACGGGCGAGCACGATCAGCTTTTTGGCTCCGTCACATCGAGCGACATTGGCGACGCGCTGACCAAGAAGGGCTTCAACGTGGACCGCCGCAAGTTCCAGCTGCACGAGCCGCTGAAGACCGTCGGCGAGTTCAGCGTCCCGGTGAAGCTGCACAAGGATGTGACCGCGCATTTGAAAGTGGTGATTGAGAAGGAAGCGGTCGCGGAGTAGTAGTGTCAATCCTTTTGGCCCGGGCGCTCGCTCGGGCCGTTTTGTCTCCCGCCGATGGCGATTGAAGTTACAATGGCTTCCGCTAAACCAATGATTGGCCATGTAAATCTCTTCGCTCCTTTAGCAGGCCAAACCGCTCAAGGGTGTTGGCTCGGATATGGGAGTGTTCTGTTCCTAGAGTTCGGCGCGCCCCAACCTCTTCGTGAACGCGAAAACCGCCCCAAGGGAGAGTTCGGACTTTCATGCGATTGGATCGAATGGCGTATCGAACAGCGAGGCCACATCCTTGCGGGCTCCGAAGATGATCGGAGCACTATGGAGAGCGCAGCTAGGCAAATCGATGGGAAGGCTTTTGTCTCGGGTCAGATCGTTCAACCTTCCGGCGACTCAATTCTAGCGTTCACGGATGATCTTGTTCTTCGTACATTCGTTATTAGTTCGGAAGAGGATGCTCGATGGACCTTTCGCGATCATGAAGGCAAATACTTTTACCTCGGGCTGGACCGAGCGCATTCCGAAGGAGAGACGCCATTGCAGGTGTCACCAAGGCTGGGGATGACTCAGAGCGATGCTTCCGCGCTTCAGGAATCTTCCAAGCTTCTTTGGAACTCTGAAGTAGAACGCGTCGTAGTGAGTGTGCAGCATCGTTTTGAAGATGGCTATGAGCCGTCCGATCTGGATTCACTGAGTCTGGAATTTCGGCAAGCGCTTCCCGGCCCTGAAGGCCGGAAAAAGCATCGGCAGGTGGGGGCACTCCGGATAGATGCGAGCCGCTGCGGACTACGGCTAGAGCTAGCGGGTCAAATCATAGCTGCTTGCGGCGACTCGAGTGAGAAAGTATTGGCACAATTTAAGGGATTGGTGGGAAAGACACTGTCGCGCATCAATATTTCGTCACCGGGCGGGGATGCAGATTTCGTTCTGGAAGACGGTCTAGTCTTGCGTTGCTTTCGAGCGACCTGCGACAGCGGGAGTTGGCACATTTCGACCGCCATAGACGACTCGGACTAACGGGACAGTACTGCGAGCCGCCGACGGTTTGCATAGGAATCAGGGCATTTCCTATGCCAAACCTTCGGCCGCCCTTGTGTACCGTTGTTCTGTTTCGCCCTAAATCTTTGCTCCTGAACGACCTAGGCCCCCAAAAAATCTCCATCCAGCCTATAATTTCTGCTCACGGTTCTACTTGCGACTCGTCTATTCCTGTGCAAGCCCGGATATGGCATAAATACCGGGCAGGTAGAGGACAAAATAGAAATGCCGGCCGGTGCATGGGCAATACCAATTGCGATTGGCGGACGGGCCCACTCGAAGGATAAGAGTGAAAGAGTAGACAGAGTCGACAGGAACCAGGACCCCGCGCGGGGCCGCATGGCTGGGCTAGATCGTCAAACTCAAGATCGCCGCATCGATGACACGATGCTCATTCGGGAGGCCCAGCGCGGAAGCCGCGCCGCCTTCGAGGAACTCGTTCGTCATTACGATCAGTCGGTGCTGCGGCTCGCTCTTCATCTCACCGGAACGGAGCAGGACGCTCAGGATGTTTATCAGGACGCGTTCCTCAAGGCCTACAAAAACATAGGCAGCTTCCGGTTCGAGTGTTCCTTCTACACCTGGATTTACCGGATTGTGACCAACCTGTGCCTCGATCACTTGCGCAAGCGGAACGTGCGTAAGGAGGACGCGCCGGTGGCTCAAGACGGCTCCGGCGGTGAGTACAACTTACTCGAGCAGGTGCCGGATGTGCGAGCGGGAGCGAATCCGGAGCGCGATTTGTTGCGCCGGCAGTTGGGGGCGCGCATTGCCGGAGCGCTGGAGAAACTGACGCCGCGGGAACGCATGGTGTTTGAGTTGAAGCATTACCACGGATTGAAGCTGAGAACGGTGGGAGAGATTTTGCAGACTACGGAAGAGACGGCGAAGAATACTTTGTTTCGGGCCACGCAGAAATTGCGCGGGGCGCTGGCGGATATGCGGTAAGGGCTAGTGTGGCGTGGAAGCCGCCGAGCTTCGCTCGGCCGGACGGGCGAGGGCGCCCGTCCCCACATGGTCCGTTGGTGGTGACCGATGAAGGTGCGACGATGAAATGTGAATGGGTTCGAGAAAATATCGTGCTTCTGGTTTATGGCGAATTGGCGGATGACGCCCGCCACGAACTGGAGCAACACGTGGCCCGCTGCGCCGACTGCGCAGCCGAACTGAAGGCCGAGCAGGAATTTCACGCTCTGCTGGCGCAGGATCGCGCGGCCGAACCTTCTCCCAATCTGGTGGCGGCTTCCCGCATGCGCCTTCAGGAAGGGCTGGAGACGGCTAAGCAAGGCAGCGTCTGGAACCGCGTGGCCTTCGACCCAGCCAACTGGCTGCGGCAAGTGCGCTTCTCGCCGGCGCTGGCATCAGCAATTTTGATTCTCGGCTTTGCCGGCGGAGTTACGGCTACCTACAAGCTTTACGGATCAAGGCCTATCACTACTGCCGGCGTTGCAAGCACGGCGAGTTCTAGTTCCATTCCAACGGAAGCTTCGATTACAGGCATCAGTTCAATCGTGCAGCAGCCCGGCACAGACCAGATCAGCATCAAGTACAACACCGTTTCGACGCAGGAAGCGCAGGGGTCGCTGAACGATCAACAGATCCAGCAATTGCTGCTCTATGCCGCGCGCAACAACTACAACACTGGCGTGCGATTCGACTCGGTCGACCTGCTGGCCCAGCGCTCGGGCGACATGCAGGTGCGCGAAGCACTGATTTATGCGTTGCAAAACGACACCAATCCAGGAGTGCGCTTGAAGTCGCTGAGCGCGCTGGGCAATTACGTCAAGAACGACACGAATGTGCGCGACGCGGTGTTGCGGGCTCTGGTGAACGATACGAATTCCGGAGTGCGGATTGAGGCGCTGCGGCTCATCGAGCCGGTGAAGGCCGACGGGAGCGTGCGCGGAGTGCTGATGGCCCTGGCCGCGAAAGATCAGAGCACGTACATCAAATCCCAGGCCCGGACCATGCTGGCGCAACTTCCGGAGATTGATTAGCAGAACTTGGTTAACAGAATCTGAGCAACAGAAACTGAGTAACAGAAATTCGATAGACAAATGTGTTCAGAAATATCGCACATGAATTCGAGAATGGAGTTGCAATTGAAACACGCGCTACAAATCGTCGGGCTGGCCGGTGTGCTGGCTCTGCTTGCGCCACTGGGCTTTGTTCTGTCGGCCCAGGCGCAGGAAACACATGTATCCCGCGAAGGTGGAACCTGGGGTCAGGAGATTACGGGCTCGCTAGCGGCGGTCAGGAATTTGCGGATCAAAGTTGACATGGGATCCGTCGTGGTGCACGGCAGCCAGCAGCAGGGCATCAGTTATGTCGTTCATACGCACTTCGGCAATTCTTCGGAACAGGATGCGCGGCGACAGTTCGAGCAGTACAAAATCACCGCATACGTAAAGGGCGACACGGCCTGGGTCGTGGGCGACTGGCAGGGTGGAAGACGGCCTCGACATTTTTCCGGCGAATTCAACATCACCGTACCCCGCGAAATGGCGCTGGTGAAGCTCGAAACCGACGGAGGTAATGTGGAAACCACGGGAGTCGCTGGCCGGGTCGAAGCGGGAAGTGGCGGCGGTAGCATGCACCTCGACGATATCGGCGGTGGCGTTTACGCTGAGACCGGAGGCGGCTCGATCGATGTCGGCACTGTTAACGGTGACTTGGGACTGCATACGGGCGGGGGACCGATCGAAGTGCATCGCGCCAACGGCAAGGTTATAGCGGAAACTGGCGGAGGTAGCGTCGAAATTCAGTCCTGCGGGCAGGGCGCGGTCGTTGAGACTGGGGGTAGCAACATTACCGTGCGTCACTGCAACGGAAAGGTCAAGGTCTCGACCGGCGGCGGCAGCGTGGATCTCAGTGATATTGGCGGACCCGCGGACATTGAAACCGGAGGCGGCAGCATCAAGTTGTCCTCTGCGAAAGGTCACGTGCATGCGGAAACCGGGGGCGGCGGCATTGAGCTTTTAGGGGTGCCTTCTGCGCGGGCGGAGACGGGAGCGGGCGGGATCACGGTGAAATTGGTGAATACAGGTGGTGAGCGTCACGATTCCGATCTGGAAACTGGCGCCGGCGACATCACGGTGTATCTCGCTTCCGACGTCGCGGTGAACGTACGCGCGAGTGTGGATATGGGCAACGGACACCACATCACTTCTGATTTTCCCGATATCCGCATCGGTAGCGAAGGCGATAAATGGGGTCCAAAGACACTGACTGCCGAGGGCAAGCTAAATGGCGGAGGCCCCGCGCTGAAGGTCCACACCTCGACTGGTGACATCTGCTTTAAGCGAGCCAGTCATTAAGCCCCAGTCGACAGTGTGACAGTCTTTCGTGTGACAGCTCTTAAAAACGTGTGACAGCTCTTAAAAAAATGAGATCTGCAAAACCAAGCGAGGGGGTCAAGCCATGCGGACATTCGTTGTGGCAAGCGTCATAATATTTCCGTTGCTGGTGGGCTTTTCGCACGCAACCCAGAACGGGTCGCTCGACTCGGCTGAAAATCCCGTAGCCTTCGCCAGCGAAGAAGAAGGCAGCAGCGGACATCTGGGCGTCAGCGTGGCCGACGTGAGTGCGGAGAGGCTCAGCACTTTGAAATTGAGTGAGGAGAAGGGGGTTGAGGTGACGGTGGTCGATCAGGATGCTCCTGCGGGCAAGGCAGGCATTAAGGAGCACGATGTCATCCTCACTATGAATGGTACCGCTATCGAGAGCGCTGCGCAGCTGCGCCGCATGATTCGCGAGACTCCGCCTGGACGTGTGGTGACTTTAGGCTTGAGTCGCGGCGGACAACCCGTGACGATCAAAGTTCAGCTTGAGGCCGGAGAAAAAGACGATTCCATGTTCGGCCCAGACATGAAGGATTTTCATATCAAGATTCCAGCCATTCATATTCCGGACATCGACATTCCGTCGATGAATATGGTCGTGGTGACCTCCTCGGCGCGCAGTGGCTTGACGGTGGAAAATATCACTGCGCAACTGGGCGAATTTTTCGGCGTGAAAAATGGCAACGGCGTTCTGGTACGTGCCGTCGAAAAAGGCAGCCGAGCGGACAAAGCCGGCTTCCGCGCCGGAGACGTGATCGTGAAGGTCAATGGCCAGTCTGTGCACGACACTGGTGATTTCACCCATGCTGTGCGGTCGCGCAACGGCGCCGCAGTCAGCGTGTGGGTGATTCGCGACAAAAAAGAACAAAACCTAAATCTGGCTCTGCCCGACAACAAGGAATCTGGAGACTTGCTGGAAGAGGAGGGCTTCCATGGTCCGCTGATTGACGCTGAATCCGCCGTTGAATTAAGCCAGTTGCAACAATATGTCGCTAAATTGCGACCTGAGATGGAACTTGCCGCCGAGGATGCTCGCACATCCGTGAGGGAGCTTCGTAACGACCTCTGTCGCGAGCAGCGTCAATTGCGCCAGCAGGCTGAGAAACTTAGGAATCAGTCCCATCTGCAAGAGCAGCAACTCAGGAAGGACCAGCAAAAATTGCGGATGCAATTGGATCCACTGCGCCAGGAATGGGAGCACTGGACAGAGATTTAGTGTGAGCGTGAAGGCAATCTGGTACTACTGGCAACTGGAAGTGGCGAGCGCGATATTCGCCAGGCATACACAATTTCGGCCCGCTTGTTTCGCCGCATAGAGTCCACTGTCCGCCGCTCGGACGATTTCGTCGCGAGTTTTGCCATGAGCCGGGAAGGCCGCGACTCCCGCGCTGATGGTGATGGTTCTGGGCACTCCCGGGAACTGAAAACTCTCAACCAGCCGGCGTAATTTATCAGCGATAGCGACAGCCTGGTGGGTGGTGATTTGGGTTAGCAGGATGGCGAACTCTTCCCCGCCATAGCGGCACACAACATCAATCTTGCGCAGTTGCTGATGGAAGAGTGAAGAGACTTGCCGCAGCACCTCGTCGCCAAGAAGGTGCCCAAACTCATCGTTCAGCTGCTTGAACTGATCAATATCCGCCATGATTACAGCCATCCCTGTGCCGTAGCGGCGGGCCCGATCGATTTCTTCCAGGATCCGCAGTTCGAAGAAACGACGATTGAAAATGCCGGTTAGGCCATCCAGATATGCCAGTTGTTTGACGCGCTCGATATAGTGCGCATTCTGAATCGAATTGGCGCAAATGTCGGCAACCGATTCGAGCGATTGCAGTTCACTCTCCCGGAAGGCGTTTCGCTCCGAGCTATGCAGGGTGAGTACTCCAAGCGTTTGCCCAAAGGAAATCAGCGGGATGCTCATGCGTGACGCGGATTCCCGGAAAAGCCTAAGCGGCTCAGGCATTCCGCTTAAATCTTTCTCGATGATGGTGCCGCTGCTTGAGATCACGCACGCCCAAGGCTCCTGGTTGACGGGGAAACGGCCACCCGGCGGAATGCAGGGAGTAAGCGTCCCCTGGTGCGCCCGCATGACCAGGTCGCCCTCCTCGCGCAGAAGAAGCGAGACGTGCGACACCTGAAAAGCTTTTTGAATCACCGCACATACACGAACCAGAAGATCTTCCAGTTCCATGACAGCTGTGCTCTGCTGCGCGATCGTGTTGATGGCTTCCAGTTGCCGCGCCCGCTGCCGCTCCAGAGAGTACAATCGCGCATTTTGCAGCGCGATGGATGCCTGTGTTGAAAATAATGTCAGCAACTCAATGGTTTCTCGATCGAAGTAATCGAGGCGATCGCTTTGGCAGTCGAGTACGCCCACCACTTCATCGCGTGCCATGAGAGGAATTGCCAACTCTGAGCGGGTGGATTGCGCTGCACAAATGTAGCGCGGATCCTCGCTCACGTCAGGGGTATACACCGGTTGCCTTTTCAAAACCGAAGCTCCGGTGATCCCTTCGTGCCATCCTAAGGAAATCGCATCCTTGCCGGGATCCCAGCCGATCTGCGAACGAACGCGTAACTGTTGAGCCTCCTTGTCGAGCAGAAGGATGGCCACGTTCGGCAGATGAAAATAATCGCGCGCGATCGCCAGGATTCTCTGCAGCACCTCGTCCAAATCAAAGGTGGAGAGCACCGCCTGGCCCGCGTCAAATAGCACCGCGAGTTTCGGCATGGTGGAACGAATTGTACGAAGCGGAATAGCGGTTACCAAGGTTCCGAAAGTAACCGTGGTTCTGGACTCGCCGTCACTTAAATCTGGGCTATCTCCACCTTCTCGCCGTCCTGATCAATCCATAGGCCACGACACAAAAAAAGAAATCCACAAGCGTTCCCAAGTCCAATTGGAAGGGGTGGTGCCGCGCTGCCGGTGGCAAGGAGGGAACCAGGACGAAGTAAACCACGTTGCCTAATATGATCGCCAGCAGAGCCTGAAGAAAATTGACCAGCACCGTTGGTTTAGACACCGCGGATCTCCTGCGAGTTTCGTCCGACGCGATTCCAATCCAATCAAGGGACTGCCGCGCCTTATCTATCTTGTGCCTGCGTGCTTCTGCAAGCGGGCGCGGGTTGCCTCCTGCTACCATTCTGTTGCCGCGCCACGGAACCTTAGCATGCTCGAACTTTCCACCCCGGTTCAATATGTCAAGGGCGTTGGTCCGCGTATCGGCGAAGTCCTCGCTGGCAAGGGAATTCACACGGTCGGCGATCTGCTTCATTATCTTCCTTTTCGTTATGAAGACCGTTTGAATCCGCGCGGAATTTCCGAACTGCGGCCCGGAGAAATGGCTACCGTTGTGGGAGAAATACGAAATTCTGGATTGTTCCGCACCCGCAGCATTCCTATCTTCCAACTTACCGTCGGCCAAGGGCGCGCGCGCCTGCGCTGCCTGTGGTTCAATGCTACGTACTTGCGCGACAAGTTTATTCCAGGCCAGATGATCGCGCTGTATGGCAAGGTCGAGGAGGATCAGCGTAGCCGGGAGCTCCAAATCGTTCAGCCTCAATTCGAGATTCTGGGTGATTCGGGCGGCTCTGGCGAGAGTGGCGCCGAAAAGAAAGCCGCCGAGTCGCTCGAGATCGGCCGCATCGTCCCCATTTATGAGGCGATCGGTAAACTTACTCCGCGCTGGTTCCGGCGCGCGATTCGCACTGCGCTCGATAATCTGACTCCGGAACTGGCAGACCCGATTCCGGCGGCAGTGCGCGCCCATCTCGGGCTGATTTCACCGCGGGCCGCGCTCTGGAACGCGCATTGGCCCGAGCCGGGAGAAAGTTTCGAGGATTTGCAGTCATCCCGCACGCCAGCTCACATCCGAATGATTTTTGACGAACTGTTTTTCGTGGAACTGGGACTGGAGCTAAAGCGACGCCAGCAGAAGGCGCAGACTGGAATCGCATTCCGACTGGATGATCGAGCGCGAGCGGCAATTAAAAAGATTCTGCCTTTCCATCCCACGCCCGCTCAGAAACGGGTGCTGAAGGAAATTGCCGCAGACATGGAAAAGCCGTACCCAATGCGACGTTTGCTGCAGGGAGATGTGGGATCCGGGAAGACAATTGTAGCCTTCGAAGCGGCTATCATCGCGATTGAGAATGGCTGCCAGGTAGCGCTCATGGCTCCCACAGAAATTCTTGCTCAACAGCACTATTTTTCTGCCAGGCGGCTCTTGGAGAATGCGGGGTACCGCATCGTTCTCCTTACCGGTTCGCTCGAATCCGACCGCAAACGCGAGGTCCGTCGACATATCTCGCAAGGGAACGCCCAGCTCGTGATTGGCACGCACGCCCTGCTGGAAGAGAAAGTCGAGTTCGACAAGCTCGGGCTGGTTATCGTGGATGAGCAGCATCGTTTCGGAGTGTTGCAGCGGCTGAAGTTGATGAGGAAATCGGGGGATGGTGAAGACAGCCGCCGAGCTTCGCTCGGCCGGACGGGCGAGGGCGCCCGTCCCGACACAAACCTTCATCCTCAAACAGATTCGGAACCTGCCGAGCCGGATGTTTTGGTAATGACGGCTACGCCAATCCCGCGCACGCTGGCTTTGACGCTCTACGGAGATCTCGATCTCAGCGTGCTCGACGAACTGCCGCCCGGGCGCACACCGATTGCGACTCACTGTGTGGCCGACGATCAGTCGCCGAGAGTGTGGGAGTTCGTCCGCAAGCAGGTGGCTGCCGGACATCAGGCCTACGTGGTCTATCCCGTGATTGCAGAAAGCGAGGAGAGCGAGCTCAAGGCTGCAATCAAAATGTACCGCGAGCTAAGCGGCAAGATTTTCGCCGATCTCAAAGTGGGACTGCTCCATGGCCGCCTCGACCCGAAACTGAAAGAGCAAGTCATGCGCATGTTTCAGAGAGGCGAGCTGCAGATTCTGGTTGCTACCACTGTCATCGAAGTTGGTGTAGACGTGCCCAACGCGACGGTGATGGTGATCGAGCACGCCGAGCGCTTTGGCCTGGCGCAGCTTCACCAGCTGCGTGGGCGCATCGGCCGCGGCGGCGCCAAATCTTACTGCATCCTGATGACAGGCGGCAAAGTGGGCGAAGAAGGCCAGCGACGACTCGACGCGATGGTGAAAACCAACGACGGTTTCAAGATCGCTGAACTCGACCTCGAACTGCGCGGTCCGGGCGAATTCTTTGGTACACGCCAGGCTGGGCTGCCGAGCTTCCGCGTCGCCAATCTCATCCGCGATGCCAAATTACTCGAGGCCGCGAAACGCGAGGCTGCCGCCGTAATTGCCGGCCCCAACGCCGAAATTTCAGCCGAAGAAATCAGCCGCGCTCTCGTTCACATGCGAGCGCGCTGGCAACACACCTACGGACTGGTTGAAGTAGGGTAACGAGTTCGCTTCGCCCTAATCCGTCACGCTGAAAGCGAGATACTGCTGCTGGACTCGGACCCATTTTCTTAGAGCGGGATGGCGTCGTATCATAAAGTAGACATGGCTTACCCCATCAAAATCTGTGCTGCTTGCGGGGAGGAATTCGAGCTGAAGCCGAACAAGCCCGGCTTTGCCAACCGCTGCCCGGACTGCAGTACTCCCGAGGAAACTACCACGACGTCGAAGCGCCCGATGGACGCCGTCGAGCGCAAGAGCGCGAGTGAAGCGAATGCAGCTCGCCGGCAAGCGATGCGCGATCTGCTATACCGCAAAGATAGCTAATCGTCCCCAGGCGTTGGTTACAGCGCCGCCAGGAAGCTGACAGCCCTGCTCCTCGACCTGGTGTGCCTCAGCCCTTATCCAAGAGCGGCGCTTCACCCGTAGATATAGTCCATACGATGCGTAGCAACCCGCATCACGGAACACGTTCCACATTCAGGTAAGCCGGGGCGCTTCCCTGGTCGCCGCCACTCATCTGCGGTCGTGCCGCTCGAATTCTCGAACTTCTCTAGCGCTTCGGACTACGCCGTTTATTGGTTGGGCTCCGAAATGTGCAGGCGCATCCCCTGAGAAGGTCATCTGGATATTCGAGTAGGTGACACTATCACCCCCTGTGATGTCGATTTGGACGCTAGAGGATGCGCCAAAGGGCGGAGGGAAGACTCCGTTCGCAGTGATGATCGCCGTACCCGTCACTCGAAAACCGTTGGTGAGTGGTTCCACGGTGCCGTCGACCAGAGTCACGTGGTGGGTATGCGCATTTCGCGCCTTGGGTGTGTTCAAGTCTCCGCCTGTTACCCCCAGATCGGAGTGCACCATAGTCAAAGCTGCCGAAAAATCAGCTTTGTCGGGCTCTCCCTTCAACTCCAGCGACCACTCGCCGCCAATCTGCCACGGTCCAGCAACGCTTGCGGGCGTATTTGCGGGCGTATAGTCCCCGAATACACCACGAAACCTCATGTGTTTCGGAGTTTGGGCCAGTGCGCTGATGCTTAGCGCCAGCACGAGAACTCCGACATGGGCCGCCTTCCAGAAATGACTACTCTTCATAAGAACGCCTCCAAATCTGATTTACTACCGCCCCGCTTATCGCTCAGTCGTGGCTGGCATGCAATGCAGGTTCTCTGAACGAGGGGTAAAGATTTGCTGAATCGCTAAGTTGCTGATGCAGTTGCTTCCTGGCGCATCATGGAGCATCATTCCAGCGACGGACGTCAGGCCTTCAACTGCGCAATGTCAGGCCTGTGGAGATTTACGCCCCAGGAATTCCATTTCGGCGATTTCACGCTCGATGAGTCCCGCTATCGGCTGCAACGAGGCGAGCGCCTCTTGCGCCTGGAAAAACGCCCGATGGAGTTGCTCATCTTGCTGGTCCAAAGGCGGGGAGAGTTAGTATCCCGACAGGAGATCGCTGGGTGTCTTTGGGGCAAGGACGTCTTCCTTGATGTCGATCACAGCATTAATACGGCGGTCCGCAAGGTGCGCGCCGCACTGCGGGACGATCCAGATAAACCTCGTTTCGTGGAAACCGTAGTGGGAAAGGGATATCGCTTTGCCGCCCCGGTGATCTGCAGCAATGGGGATTCCTACCAACAGGCACCGCCCCTCCCATCGGCGGTTCAAGTCGTTTCGGGACCTGCAGTTCCCGGCACGGAAAAGCGAGCCGTTTCCGTCCGCCTGCCGGTGGTGCTGGTTGGGGCAGGGGTATTCGTGCTGTTGATCGCCGGGTTGGTGTTGTACGGCGGCGGCGGCCATAAGCTGACAATGCAGCCAGCCATCAAGTCGCTGGCCGTGCTGCCTCTGAAAAATCTGTCGGGCGATCCCTCGCAGGAATATTTTGCCGACGGCATAACAGAGTCGGTGATTGGACGCCTATCGACGATCCGTGGCCTTCGCGTCATTTCCCGCACATCGGTCATGCGTTTCAAGGAAACGCGCATGTCCGCACCCGAGATCGCTAAGGCGTTGAACGTCGACGCCCTTGTCGAAGGCTCTGTTATACGGCAGGGAAACAGCGTCCGCATTTACGCCCAGTTGATTCGCGGAGCGACGGACGACCACTTTTGGTCAGAGGCCTATGACCGGGAATTGGGCGACGCCCTCGCCCTCGAGAGCGAAGTCGCCCAATCGATTGCTCACAGAGTTGATGTGACAGTGAACGGGGATGAGCGCACCCGGCTTATCGCTGCGCGTCCAGTCTCGCCTGAAGTTTATGAGAGCTATCTCAAAGGCCGATACGCCGAGGGCAACAACCGGGCAGATGTTGAAAAGAGTATTGCTTACTTCGAGGAAGCGATCAGGAAGGACCCAACGTTCGCACCAGCTTACGTTGGCTTGGCGGAGGCGTACGACACACTCGGAACGATTTTTGTCGGCGCGCCCCCCGGTGAAGTACGTCCAAAAGAGATTAGCGCTGCCCGCAAGGCACTGGAACTGGACCCGGGGCTTGCCGAAGCCCACGTGCTGCTGGCGGATATGCAGCAGAAACAGTGGCAATGGACCGCGGCCGAGGCTGAATACAGGCAGGCTCTCAAGTTGAGTCCGAACAGCTCTGCTGCGCACCATGGACTGGCTCACTGGTTGCTGTGTCAGGGGCGTACGGAGGAGGCGCTGTCATGGGCACGGCGTGCCCGTGAACTTGATCCGCTCGGGGATTCCAGCGTCGAAATTGGGTGGATCCTGTTCCAATCCCACCGTTATGAGGAGGCTTTACACGAGTATCGCAGCGTGCTCGCAGTTCAACCAGATGCCATGGACGCCCGCTGGAAACTTGGATTCGTACTCGTCGCCAACGGTCAACCCGAGCAGGCAATCCCAGAGCTGGAGAAGGTTGTTTCTGATTCCAACCGCAGTGCCGGCGCCATCGCGATCCTGATCCGGGCCTATGCTCACGCTGGCCGGAGGCCCGACGCACTTCGGCTCCTCCAGGAAATGAAGAACCGCAAAGAAACAGGTTACGTTCCTGCTGGCGCCTTCGTGAACGCATACCTGGGACTCGACGACAAGGAGCAGTCATTTGCCTGGCTGGAAAAAGCGTACCAGGAACAATCCAACATTCTGCAATATCTCAAAGTACATCCCTTCTTTGATCCGCTGCGCGACGATCCTCGTTTTGCGGGGCTGGTGCGGCGCGTCGGACTGAACTAGGCCTGACTTAACATGCCGGACTTGACTAGGCTTGATATCCAGTTCTTCTGTGTTGGCGGTCGTCCCTCCCGACGCTGCGCCTTGCCCTGCAAACTCAGATACTGCGTTTTCGCAGTGCAGCTGAAGCCGTTGCTGGGGCCGAAACTGATAGAATTGAACCCAATGGCCGGTTCTTCCCAACTGATTCAGATCGAGCTTGGTGCTCCGCCGCGCCTGCCGAAACCTCAGTGGTTGCGCGCGAAAGCACCCGCAGGCGACAACTTTCACAATCTGAAGAAATTGGCCCGCGGTTTGGGATTGCATACCGTGTGCGAGTCGGCGCAGTGTCCGAATATCGGCGAGTGCTGGAATCACAAAACCGCGACCTTCATGTTGCTGGGAGATATTTGCACGCGCCGCTGCGGTTTTTGTGCAGTTCCCAAGGGACGACCGGAGGCCATCGATCAAGATGAACCGCGCCGAGTTGCGGAGGCCGTCGCAACCCTGGGACTGAAGCATGCGGTCGTGACCAGCGTCAATCGTGACGATGACAACATTGGAAGTGCCAGAATTTTCGCCGAGACGATCCGCGAAATTCGCGAACTCACGCCCGATTGCCGCCTCGAAGTCCTCATCCCGGATTTTCAGGGCCTTGAAGAATCACTGCGCATTGTGCTCGACGCCAAGCCGGACATCCTCAACCACAACACTGAAACGGTTCCCAGGCTGTATCGCGCGGTTCGTTCCGGGGCACGCTACCAGCGCACGCTGACTCTGCTGGAAAATGCCAAGAAATTCTCGCCCGGTATGGTCACGAAAAGCGGGGTGATGGTGGGTCTAGGCGAGTCATCCGAAGAGCTGATCGAAGTGTTTCGCGATCTTGGCATGCGGGGCGTCGACATCCTGACTGTGGGGCAGTACCTGCGCCCCTCGAAAGATCATCTGCCCATTGCCCGCTTCTACGAGCCCGAAGAGTTTGTTTATCTGAGGGAACAAGCGCTGCGGTTCGGTTTTCGCCACGTTGAGTCCGGGCCATTGGTACGTTCCAGTTACCACGCCCACGAGCACGCCGATGCGGCCGCGCGACCTCGGCCGTCTTAAGCGAAAGAGAAATCCTGCCGCAGATCTGCGAAATCGTTGCCAGCGCCGCTCCCTGCACGGACTCAGAATATATGCATTTTAATGCTGAGATATTTCTTGGGATTCTGGCGGAAATTGTTAAGTAGATTGCGCGTCTCGACCAGGGCCTGGTTGGCGTTGTTATAGAGCGTGTCGTCTTTGATGAGTTTGCCAACAGTCCCCTGACCAGCTTCGATTTCGGTAGTTAACTCCGAGAGTTTGCTGATCGTAGTATCCAGCTTCTTGGCTAGTTCTTCGTCCTTGGACAGTTTTCCGAGCGTGCCCTTCCCGGCGTTGATGTCGTCCGTCAGCTTCTTCATATTGGCGATGGTGTCGTTCGCGTTATTGTAGAGTGACGGATCTTTCAAAAACTTTCCCGCCGTGCCTTTGCCTTGCTGCAAGTCGTCAATGACGGCGTTCATCTTGTCGAGAGTGGCGATAAATTTTTCATAGGCGTCATTGCGGCTGATCAGCCGCCCCAGGCTTCCCTCGCCACTACCCACCTGCTGCACGATCTGCTGGAATTCCGCGATAGTGGAGGAAAGACGGTTATACAGCGTCGGATCGTAGATAAGTTTCCCCATCGATCCTTTGCCGCTTTCGGCGAAGGCCAGGATGCGATCCGCTCGTTTCAGCAGGGCGTCCATATTCTCGAGCGTACTTTGACTGGCACGCACGACCTCATTAAAGTCCCCATGCACCCGGGTGGGAAGCGTGTCTCCATCCTTCGCCGGAGGGCCCAGCGCCTGAATGCTGTCGATATCGAGGTACGTTTCTCCCAACACTCCGGCGGTTTCGAGCGAGGTCATTGAGTCCCGGCGAATGGCGTAGTTGTACTTCGTGCTGAGTTTCATGATGACTTCAACCGGAGTCAGCTGCTTGTCCTTGTCGGGAACGATGATGATCTTGGTTACGTTGCCAACATCTACGCCGCTCAGGCGCACTGGCGCGCCCGGGCGCAGGCCCTGAGCGTTATCGAAGTAAGATTTCAAGGTAATACGGCGGGTGAAAAAACCGTTGGTTCCGGACATCAGGAAGAGCAGGAATGCCAGCGTCAGAGCGGCAACAATCACCGTGATCCCAACGCGCAGTTGCGACCACTTCAGCTGCTTCTGGCTAGGCAAATAAATTCCTCATAATGCCAGTCTGGATGGGATTGCGCCGATCGTGCGAACGGTGCGCGATCGAAATCGGCTCCTCGCTCGCATGATGATAACAAAAACTGGAGGGAGTTCTAGACTGCTTTCGCTGTCAGTGTCGGCGTCAGAATCAGGGCGAGCACGTAGGCTGCCGCGCCGCATGCCAAAGTAATGCTCAAGCCGAACTGAATGGCGATAACCATGGCCAACACCGACCCGAGAACGCTGGCTGCCGCGTTCATTGCCCACGCCCATTCCACGGCATTGTCAGGAGCGCCTTGGGCAGTCGAGAACTCAGGCGCGAGCCGGGCAGCGAGCATGCGCAGGCCGGTTGGGAAAGGCATTCCCATAACGAACCCTAGCGGAATAAGAAGAACGCCGCTCGCCAGCACGCGATATTTGAAGTCCATGCCGACCAGGGCTGACAAGCTACCGGGAAGGAAAGCCACAGCGGCTAAAAGGGTCACGATGACTGCAACCAAAGGAATCCATCTCAAGCCGCTACGCGGCTGCCATTGCCGCGAAAACAAGCTTCCTGCACCACTGGAGACCATGAGCAGGAAAATCACCACGGTCAGCGCGTAAGTAGGATGCCCGAGGAATAATACGAAGCGCTGGATAAAGGCAATCTCGACCAGGATGTAGCCCAGTCCCACGGCCACGAAATAAAGCAAAGTAACCGGAGAGTGGCGACCATTTCGGATACGGCTGTTCAGGGCGAGAGGCAGAACCAGGAATACCAGCACTGCAAAAACAGAAATCGCCAGCACGAGAAGAAGCACGAGTACTCCCAGGTTCACCTTCCAGTCGATGCCTCCGCGCAGGCCTTTTTCGCCGAGAACCTGGCCGGCCTTGAGTGTGAAGAAAAAAAACGGAGCATTATCGGTCACGGGCGCAACATTGTAGGCATAAGCCCGCGCAAAGGCGTAAGGATCATTACTGGCAATGAGATCGGAAAATGAGTTTCGCCCTGAATCAGAAGGTAACGGTTCAGAAGGTAATGACTCAGAAGGTGATGGGTCAGACGGTAATGGGTCAGAGGGTAAATAGAGCGGCTCGAGTTGAGGATAGTGATTGAGATGCTCGGTTACGGCTTCTTCTTCTGCTGCCGTGAACGCGCTCTTCTTCGCCAGCACGACAACTGGAATGCCATCTTCGTCGAGGGATCCTTGTGAGGCGACGATAAAATTGCGCTCCGGATGAGCCACGCCTAAGCGATGCAATGCTTCCATGGCTACCGCGACCACGCGCAGCGCTTCCCGCGGGTGCCGAAACTCCCAGCGCGTGATCGCGATGATCCCATCCGGCTTCAAGTGATCGAAATATTCGCGGAAGGCCTCAACGGTATACAGATTATTTTCGCTGAGCGCGAAGGCGCCAGCTGCCGTCGATGCCCAGGTATCAACCAGGGTCATCTGGACTACGTCAAACCGCTGCGGTGTAGAACGAAGAAACGAACGGCCGTCGGTAACGTGAATATGAACGTCGGGCCGCTGGTAAAGATGCTGGGAGTAGTCAGCGTAACGCCCGCGCATAATCGTCGTCGCGATGATGGGATTGATCTCGATTCCGGTCACGCTCGGACTGCCGTTGGCGATGGCGCGCAGAACATCCACGCCCCCCCCGGGCCCGATAATCGCGAACTCTCCGTGCGGGCGCAGCACATTGGCCAATGCCGGCGGCGCTGACATCAGGTCAGCCTCCCACTCCGTATCGTGCCAATGCGCAAGATCCGCATTCATGATGTAAGTGTTGGCATCGGCGTCGATGACGACTACCTTGGCTCCATTCTTGCGATCCACTTCTACGCGGGAGAGTGCATTCCAGCGCGCGAACTCCACCTGCGCCGGATCGCGGAACATGCCCTTAGCGTAAACCACATCAATCAGCCGTCCCGAGTAATTCGCGCCGATTAAGGTCAGCAGCGCGAGCGCGAGCAGCGCAGTGTTTCTGCGCACCGGGTGCGATCCAGCCCAAATCGCGGCCGCGCCAGCCATGGCGGCTGCGGCAAACAGAACCACATTCGGCCCACCAATCCAGTTCAGCAGAGGAACAACTGCCAGGCAAGCCAGCGCTCCGCCGCACAGGTCGGCCCCATAGAGTCGCGGGATGAATCGCGTCTCGCGCGCGAAAACTACAGCGAATAGAAGCCCGGTGAGAAAGAACGGAATAGCAGCGGCCAGGTAAAGTGCTGTCAATCGTTCGAAGTTTGCCCAGGAAACCTGCAGCGCGACCGGAACGTGCAGCACAATTTCCAGCACACCGACAACGATGAGCGAGTTCATCGCGCACAATCGCGCCGCCAGCGAGCGCGTGTCGTAGCGCGCGAACTTGGGCTTTAGAATGTAAGCGCAAACTCCGCCCGCGCCCAAGCCCAGCAAAGCAATCGAAATCGCGAGAAATGCGAAATGATAAAACAGCACAACAGAAAACAGGCGAGTGAGCGCGAGTTCCAGCAATAGCGCAGCGAAGCTGGTAAGTCCCAGCCCCGCCAGCAACGTTCGTTGCGAAATTTGCGTTCCGCTCAACCGGGGAGCAGGAGTCGCGATCATTACGGCCATAGGTTGGAGGCGACAGTCTAGCAGATGGTCGACAGCAGATGGCGGCGAGGCGAAAGGCGCTCCTGTAGTGTGCGCCGAGCTTCGCTCGGCTGGACGGGCGAAGGCGCCCGTCCCCACACAGGGGAATTTTAGCTCTCTAGAATCACTTGGGCGAACGCCTGCTCGGCAGTGTGGGTGATGGAAAGAGCGGCATTCTTCATTCCAAGCTTCGCTGCGAACTCTGCGGCCCTGCCGTGGAATGCGATGGTAGGTCGGCCTCCGGGCATGCGGACGACTTCACAGTCGCGCCAGCGCACGCCATGATTCCAACCGGTTCCCAGGGCTTTCATGGCTGCTTCCTTGGCGGCAAAGCGTGCCGCGTAACGCTCGAAACGATTCGCCTTCGAATCGCAGTAGCGAATCTCCCCGGCAGTGAAGACGCGCTGCAAGAAGCGGTCTCCGAAACGCTCAATAGACTGTCGGATGCGGGGAACTTCGGCGATGTCGATGCCCGTGCCTACGATCATGTGCGTTTTGCCTTTGAATCCTACAGCGATGTTACAGCAAGCGATCTCCGCGATAGACCAATCGACCGTCTATGATGCGAGCTTCGGCCATAAGCTTATGCGGTTTGACCGGGCGCTCAGCGTCGATGTGCAGCACTTCGTGTCCGTGGGCGACCAGCCAGTCGGAAACCAGCATGCGATGGCACCGGAAATATACACGTTCGGCGCACATGTAGGCGGTGCGAGAATTTTCGGCGAGCGCAAGCAGTTCTGACATTGCGCTCTCGAATTCCGGAGTGAGCATGTAGTCGGCATAATTGCGGAAGCTTTGATTGCGCAGCGCGATATGCGGCGACTCTTCGAGAATCTTCTTGCGATAGCCGCCCAGTGCCGTCATCGAGATGTATCGGATTCCCGCCGCAGACAGGCTTTGTTGCAGCGACTCGCGGTTGAACTGCGGTAGTCGCTTCGACATGGGGAATGCTCGGATGTCGACCAGAGTTTCGACTTGATGAGCTCGCAGAGCCGCGATCAGCTCTTCGATCGTGCGCGTCGAATGTCCAATAGTGTAGAGAACAGACAATAGTACTTCGATGCTGCACGACTATGAGGCGATTCCATTCAGGGCGGCCCCAATCGCGGCATCCTCATCCGCCGTCCGCAAATCCAGCAGCACTCTTCCTTGTTCGACTCGCGCAATAATCGGCGGATCGAAGGCTCGCAGGCGGGCAGCCAATTCGTCGGCGCTCAAGCCCGCACAACTTAGAGCCAGCAGACGGGTGGGCAGAACTGAAGAAGGAGCAGCGCCGCCGCCGATCACCGATTCGCCGTCGATGATTTCGATTCTCAACTTCGATGATTTGATCTGGCCCGCCAGCGTTTGCGCACGCTGGCCGATTTCCTCTTTCGTCAGACGCATCATCCGCAGCGTGGGAATCGCATCGTGATCGCGCTTCACATAGGCAAGCAGCGTGCCCTCCAAGGCGGCATAAGTTAGCTTGTCAACGCGCAGGGCGCGAAACAGGGAGTTGGTACGCATGCGGGCAACCAGAGCGGCGCGGCCGCTAATCAACCCGGCTTGCGGGCCGCCCAGCAATTTGTCGCCGCTGTAAGTCACAACGTCGACGCCGGCACGAAGACTGTCGAGCACGCTGGCTTCGCCGCTGATGCCGAAATTCTGCAAGTCGACGAGCGCGCCACTGCCCAAATCTTCCATTAAGGGAATGTCCCGCTGGCGCGAGAGGGCGACTAACTCCGCAGTGGATACCTGCTCGGTGAATCCGGTGATTTCGAAATTGGAGCGATGCACGCGCAGCAGCAGCCGCGTTCGCTCCGTAATAGCGTTTTCATAATCGGCGACACGAGTGCGATTGGTGGTGCCCACTTCGCGAAGCGTAGCTCCTGACTTCGTCATAACGTCCGGAATGCGAAATGAGCCTCCGATTTCGACCAATTCGCCTCGAGAGACGATCACCTCGCCATCGTCCGCCAAGGTATTGAGCGCTAACAAAACCGCCGCAGCGTTGTTATTCACAACGATGGTCTTGAGATCAATTGTCTTGAGATCGGCGGCACCTTCATCAAGCCAGCTGCGAAATAACCGGTCTACATGAACATCGCGCCTGCCCCGCACGCCCGTTTCGCAATCGAATTCAAGATTTGAAAAACGTCCCGCAGTTTCGTGAATGTGCCGCAACGCCGATTCCGCCAGCGGAGCGCGCCCCAAATTGGTGTGCAGGATCACTCCGGTAGCATTGATGACCGGGCGGAGCGAATATCCCAAAGCCTGCTTAAGATGGCGCTCGAGAGCCTCGCCTAATCCGTTCAGTGCCAGCCGGAGCGCGGATTCGTCCAGCAATCCTGAGGATATTTCTTCCCGGAGACGTGACAACACAGCACGCGCTGCATCGGTGACAGCGGGCGTGCCATGAGCGCTGGCTAGCGCAACCGCGGCCGGCGTGCGCAGCACCTCGTCCACTGACGGCAGTTCGCGGAAAAGCTGCGACTTTATCGCGCTCTTCATTTCGAGATTATCCCTCATCCGACGATCCTATGAAAATCGCGCAAAGCCCGTCTGACCTGCGGGAACGCCTTACAGAGTATGCAGGTAAGCCAGCAGGTCCTGAATGTCTTGCGCACTCAAAGTCTGGCTGTAGCCCGGCATTTCGTTGCGACCAAGCCGAATGATATCGGTAACGCGCTCGTCGTTGGCGGGAAGTCCGCTTAACGATAAATATTTATGCTGGAACATTCCTTTAAGGCCCGGGCCTTTCTTGCCGTGAGTGGAATAGGGCTCATGGCATCGGTCGCAGTTGGAATCGTAGATTTTGCGGCCGGCCGATTGCTGCGGATTAAGGCCAAGGTCCGCATCCGATTTGCGGCGCTCAATATCGCACCCAGAAAAAATGCCGAGCAGAATAATCAAGGCGGTAAAAATGAATGTTTTGTGATTGTCGTCGAACAATTTCCCCAGCGACATTCTTTCTTTCAATTGCATCCATCATCCTCACGTCAGGCCATACGCCGCGCCGCCAGCGAATTATCGCCAAGGTGCTTAACCATGCCGGTTAATCCAGGCTAGTTAACCAATGATAGAGCAAGTTCCACACGCCAGCGCTTCTTGACGCCAGGCGGCAGCGCCCGGCACCTTGTCAGCCCGCTTGATTTAGAATCGTGCCGCATGAGAGCCGTTTTTCAATGGAATCTGGGTGCGCGGTCGCTGGAACTCGGCAAGCGCACGCTCATCATGGGCATCGTGAATGTCACCCCTGATTCTTTTTCCGACGGCGGGAAGTTTCTGGATTCCGACAAGGCCATGGCGCATGCCGAGCGGTTGCTGGAAGAAGGAGCCGACATCCTGGACATTGGTGGAGAGTCCACGCGTCCAGGGACGAAAGTCGACGCTGGTTCTGCAAAGCAAGAGAGCCCGGCAGCTTCGGCCGCAAAGCCGGAAAACAGCGGGAATGCGACCACGGCGCAGGAAGAGTTGAGGCGCGTGTTGCCGGTAATCAACGAATTGAAGAAGAAACATCCATCCGCGGTGCTTTCTGTGGATACCTATAAAGCGGACGTGGCCCGCGCGGGGGTGAGTGCGGGAGCAGAAATTGTGAATGACGTGAGCGGATTTCGCTGGGATGCCAGGATGGCAAAGACTATCGCAGAACTGAAGTGCGGGGCGGTCCTGATGCATTCGCGCGGGCATCCCGAAGACTGGCGCACTCTGCCGCCGCCGGGCGACATTGTCTTGCTGGTGAAGCGCGAACTCAAGGAATGGGTGGAAAAAGCTGTGCTGGCAGGAGTGCGGCGCGAGCGCATCGTGCTGGACCCCGGCTTCGGATTCGGAAAGAGGTTCGAAGAGAACTATCCGTTGCTGGCGCGCTTCGACGAATTGCAGGCGGCGGGATTCCCGCTGCTCGCGGGAACATCTCGAAAATCTTTTATCGGACGGACTTTAGCCAGGAACGGAAAAGAGGTCCCAGTCGAAGCTCGACTCTCTGGAACTCTTGCGACTCAAACGGCACTCATCTTAAAAGGTGTCCATATTTTGCGGACGCACGACGTGAAGGCGGCAGTAGACGCTGCTCGGGTAGCTGATGCGATATTGCTGGCGCGGTAGCATTCCGCAGGTTTGCTGGCGGCGCTTAAGCCTCAGCGAGATACAGGTGCAGCCAGATGAGGTACGCGCGGAGAACTGCGCTATCGCCGGCTTTTCCGCAGGACAGGACCGCTCGCATAGGGTGTTTCTGCGACTTCCGCCTCTCTGCGGTAGTCGAGAATGCGCGATGTCAAGGTGTGGGAGCCAACGATGCGCACGTCGGCGACGGCCTCCATGCTTTTTTGCACCCAGATTCCATCCAGATCGGCGAACACAAGTTTAATTTGAACCGTTCTCAGCCACCACGACGGCGTTTTTTCCACCTCGCCCTGAACCTGACGAATCAGGAAAGAGTGCTTGTCGACCCAGGCTTGTCCGGCGATTAAATCACTTGCCGTTCTCTTCGGTTTCAACCCCAGAACGTAACAGGCATGTCCATCGAGCGTAGTCTCGCCCACATAGTTGAAGCTGTAGTTATCGCTGCTGATGGCGCTGCTGGCCTTGTTATTTTTTGAGGTTGCTTCGATTTCGTGGTCGAGAATACGGCGGACCAGCTGTGGCCCTTGGCTGCTGCCCGAGGATCGCTGAATCGCATAGCCCTTGGAGGCGGGTGGTTTGAAATTGATCTCAGCCACAACTTCGGATTGAGCTTTCGAATCCTTCGCTCCGAATAGTCGGTACTCGCGGATGATCTGATAGGACGATTGAGGCCGCGCGGCCGCTTGCGCTTTTTGCATCGATTGGATAATTCCGTCAAGCGATACCGTCTCCGACGGCAACGCTCGTTGAGCGGCTGCACCAGAGCCCAGCAGCGCGACCAACATCCCGTTGATTACCCACTGGTTACTCACGCCCACAAGGTCCCTCGCAACTCTAAGATGCGAGAAGCACGTCCGGGGCCAAAAAAAGTCGCTTGAAAAAGAAGGATTTCGCGTAAGCGGAACATTAGAGGGTGCAAATCTGTGCCTCGGAAGGGGACATTCTTCCTAGGCGAAATGCGGTAACAGACGCGGGTTTAGACCCTATGCCTCCGCCCCGCAACCAATAAACGCAAAACGCGATTTCGGTTCGAGACCAAGTTGGCCGCCAAGCTTCCAGTTGCGGTAGCCTTCCGATAATGAGAATGGAAACGTGTTTTTTTGAAAACAAGATGGCAACCCTAAGACGGTGCGTGTTTAGAACGCCTTGTCTGAATCCAGCAGGATAGTAACCGGCCCCTCATTCACCAAGTCCACCTGCATCATTTCCTGGAAGCGGCCGGTCTCGCAGCGCAGCTCTGCGGCGCGCAACCGTTCAACGAAAAATTCATACAGCTGTCGCGCGCGATCGGGGCGAGCTGCGGCGTCGAACGAGGGGCGCTTGCCGCGGCGTACGTCGCCGTAGAGTGTGAACTGTGAGACGGCGAGTACGCTGCCGCCCACGTCTTGCACGCTGCGGTTCATTTTTCCCTGCTCGTCTTCGAAAATTCGGAGGCCGACGATTTTTTCGGCCAGATACTCTGCATCCGCCTCGCTGTCTTCTTGTCCCACGCCCAGAAGCACCAGCAATCCCAGACCAATTTCGCCGCAGACCCAATCATTGCCGGCACGATCGTGGACCGTAACCTTGGCGCGGCTCACGCGTTGTACGACGCCACGCATACGTTTTTCCTCATCTCCGACCGACTCATCACAAACACGTTTGACCCCGGCGATGGCCAGCCTTTAGGATTCAAGAGTGCAATCGCAAGTCAATCGAGGCTTTGCCGAAATCGGCAGAGCACTTTCTTTACACTAAATCCTTGAGACAATTACACTACACATTTGCCTTTTTCTATAATCGTGGTGCGTTAAGTAGACGAGACTTGTGAAGAAGCCAGGACCGATCGGCAGGAGATATGAGCTGCGATAGCGCAACCGAATATTCCGAATTCAAATCTAATCGAGGCAAGCGAGGAGACACATGGCAGCCGTTGAGGAGAAGGTAAAGCAGATTATCGTAGAGCAGTTGGGAGTGGACGAGGGCGAAGTTACCTCCAGCGCATCGTTCGTGGACGATCTGGGCGCGGACTCGCTCGACACGGTCGAACTGGTGATGGCTTTCGAAGAAGCCTTCGACATCGAGATTCCCGATGAGGACGCAGAGAAGATTCGCACCGTGCAGGACGCGGTGGACTACATTGGAAAGCACGCGAAAGCGGGGAAATAGTTGGGACGCAGGGTCGTGGTTACAGGCCTGGGGTTGATCTGTGGCGTGGGCAATACCACCGACGTGGTATGGAAGGCCCTGCTTGCGGGCAAGAGCGGCGTGGGGCGTATTACCAGCTTTGACCCCACCAACTTTGCCTGCCAGATTGCCGCCGAGGTTAAGAACTTCGATCCTCTGAACTTCATCGAAAAAAAAGAAGTCAAGAAAATGGGGCGCTTCATTCACGTGGCGATTGCCGCCGCCGATGAAGCGATGAAGATGTCGCAACTGAAGATTACCCCGGAAAACGATGAGCGTGTCGGTGTTCACATCGGGTCGGGGATTGGCGGATTCGACATCATCGAACGCGAACACACCGCACTGATGGAAGGCGGGCCGCGCAAGATTTCTCCTTTCTTTATTCCTGCGGCTATCATCAATCTCGCGGCCGGCCAGGTTTCGATGCGCTACGGCGCTAAGGGCCCTAACGAAGCGACCGCGACGGCCTGTACCACCAGCGCACATTCTATCGGAGATTCTTATCGCATCATCCAGCACAACGATGCGGACGTCATGATTGCCGGGGGCGCGGAAGCGGCAATCACGCCGATGGGCGTAGGAGGATTCGCGGCTATGCGCGCGCTTTCGACGCGCAACGACGCACCCGAGAAAGCCAGCCGCCCCTGGGATCGCGACCGCGACGGCTTCGTGATTGGCGAAGGCGCCGGCATTCTGATCCTGGAAGAATTGGAGCACGCGCGCAAACGTGGCGCGCGCATTCTGGCGGAGATTGCTGGCTACGGTATGTCGGGCGACGCATACCATATGACGCAGCCTGCGCCCGAGCACGAAGGTGGATTTCGTGTTATGCGCAACGCGGTCCGCGACGCGGGCATTACGCCCGACGCCGTTGGATATGTGAACGCGCATGGAACTTCGACGCCGATCGGGGACACGCTGGAGGCCCATGCCATCCGCAATTTCTTCGGCGAGCGCAAGATTGCGGTGAGTTCCACCAAGTCCATGACCGGGCATTTGCTGGGCGGAGCAGGAGGACTTGAGGCGGGCGTCACCGTGCTGGCCTTACGCGACCAGATTTTGCCTCCGACCATTAATTTGGAGAATCCCGATCCCGATACCGCGGGCATGGACCTCGTGCCCAATCAAGCCCGCAAGGCAGAAATCGAATACGCCATGTCGAACTCCTTCGGCTTTGGCGGCACCAATGGCGCGCTGCTCTTTCGCCGCTGGACCGAGTAAGAACGGACTTCAGACTTCGGACCTCGGACTTTAGACCTTAGCCAGATCTCCCTGTGGAATCAGAAATCCCAAGGAGGTCAGAAGTCCTAAGTCAGAGGTCTAAGGTCCGAAGTCGGTCTTCCCAAGTTCTTCATTCCAAGAATCTTTTACTACGTAATGTCCCGTCTCCCGCGGCTTCGGAAAAAGTAACGCGACTTTGGTACTTCCCGCTTTGGTCCTTTGTGTCTTTTCAGTGGAGGGGAGGGCATCCACAATGAATTTGAAAGTGGAGTCATCCCTCGACTATGCAAAAAGCATTCGCCACTACATTCGCCCCAGCCCCCATCGTCCGCAAAGCAGCTGCCCGCACCGCTCTCGTAAACCTGAATGACCAATGCCGAGCGTTGCTCGCGGAGTGCTTTCGCCAGTTCAACATTGAAACCGTAGCGGTTTCATCCAATGCACCCGAGCGCCTGCACAAGGAAAAATTCGAGGCCTGCGTCCTCAGCCTGGCGGATGGAGACAACGCCGGCGCAGTCATGGAATCGGCGCGCAGTTCCCCCTCCAATAGCCGCTGTGTAATTTATGGGATGGGTGGCAATGCGCAGGAATGCATGCGCTTTTCGAAATACGGCATCAATGCCATATTCAACGAACCTTTGGAGCGGCCCGCGGCCTTGAAATTAGTGCGCGCCACGCGCATGCTCGTGTTGCACGAGTTTCGGCGCTACGTGCGCATTCCCGTGATCACCGAAGTGTCGGTTGTTGGAGATGGCCGCCGGGTGAGCGCGTCCAGCATCGAGATAAGCACGGGTGGAATGTCCCTCACAAGCTCCGAGGATTTTTCCATTGGAACCAACGTTGAAGTTTCTTTCTCTCTAATGACTTTACCTCGAGTCAATGTTCGCAGCGTAGTCAGCTGGCGAAAACCGAAGTCGTTCGGAGTGCGATTCGATGCATCCGACGACCGGCGCCAGAAAGTAAAGCTTTGGATCGATTCTTATCTCGAGAATTGAGCCGCACGCACCCAGCAAAAATTGAACCGCGGAGGCCGCAAAGATCGCCGAGGAGAAATTTCTTAAAACCTTTTTCCCTTCATTTCATTTCTCAGCGCTCTCGGCGACCTCGGCGGTTGATATCTTTGGTCGAATCCTAACTGCGAGCCCGACTTCGTCCCATTAGAATAGGCTTGTGCCTGAAGCAAGCACCCGCATTGCGGCTGCGCCCGCTCTTCCTGCTCTCGACCCGCGACGCTATACGCTTCGCCAGCGCATCGTTCTGCGCCTCATTATCTGGTTTGGCTACTCGATCATCCGCTTGATCGGCCCAACTTTGCGCGTTGCGGTTTCCTACGAAGATGGCGCGCAACAAACTTTAGACCAGCGTCCGCTCATCGCGTCCTTCTGGCACTCGTGCATGATTCCGGCAACGTATATTTTCCGCGACATGGGTATCCGGGTCATGAGCAGCAATAGTTACGACGGCGAGTATATGGGCCGCATCATCCACAAGTTCGGCTTCGTGGCGGTGAAAGGTTCCAGCAGCCGCAATGCCGTACGGGCGCTACTCGGGCTGCGGCGAGCTCTCGAAGAGGGATGGACCGTGGCTTTTACGCTGGATGGTCCCCGCGGTCCGCGGCACAAGGTGAAGCCTGGACCAGTAGCGCTGGCAAGATCGTCGGGCTTGGCCTTGACCTTGTTTCACGCGGCCGTCGATCGCGCCTGGGTATTGAATACCTGGGACCGCTTGATGATTCCGATGCCTTTTTCGCGGGTGCTGGTGCGCGTAGGGAAACTGATTCCGGTGCCACAAGACGCAACCAATGAAGACGTCGAGCGCTATACCACGGAACTCCAAGCTGCACTGGACCGAGTTTGCGAATTTGCCGAAGCCAATGTGAAACGCGCTGGGACGGGTGAATTTCCGTACTGCAGAGAGGGATAGGAAAACAAAACTTTAACCACAGAGGGCACAGAGGAGTACGGAGTAAGAGGCACCATAACCCGCAACACCCCGAGATTTACTCAGTGTCCTCTGTGGTCAAAGTTCTCGATTGGTGCCTTATTCCAGGCTTGAGCCCAACTGCTCATACTTGTATTTCTTGCCGTCCCAAAAAACGACGGAGGATGTTTGTTCGCCTTCGCCGGTTTCTTCCATGTAAATTCCAAGGATAGTTTTTTTCTTTAGAGCAAGTCTCTTCACAGCCAGAGTTCGGAAGGGAAGGTTAATCAGAAGGAACTTGGCCCCTGGCTTTTCCGCCCGCCACGCGTCTTTCCCTTGGCCGTGAATGATAAGCAAGCTAATTCCTCGTCGCTCCGGTGCGTCGGACGCAAAGGTTGACGTAACTTTGACGTCGCTGTAGCCGAGAAAAGCGTCGTAAGGATCGGCCACCACGAAACTGTATTCGTCTTTATCCGCCATGGGGTTCTTGCACCTGGCGGCCACTACCAGGTCGTCGACGCCGTCATCGTTAAGATCGGCGACAAACTGCTGTGGACCTGCCAACAGCGAACAGTTATCTCCAAACTGTTTCTGAATGAACTCGTCAGTCACGGCGGGTGAGGGCGACTTCGCGTGAGCGGGCGGCGGAGGTTGTTGCTTCTTATTCTGCGCGGCGGCCAGCGACAAAAATGCGGCCAATACGGGGAGTAACAGCGATTTACGGAACGACATTCCCTTACTCTAGTACGCTTTTGAGTAAGCGGGTAGAGACAGAGTAGTGACGGAGGTAACGGCTAACGCCGGAAGTGCTGCCAGCCTCCAGGCTCAAGTTCCTGGAATACGTTCGGCTGGGTATGTAGGACGATCTTTGACCCGCGGGTGATGCGGCCAATCTGCGTTAAAGGAATTGCCGCAATCTGCGAGGGAATTCGCTTGCCAGGCGGGGCGGTGAAAAGAAGTTCATAGTCTTCGCCCCCGTGCAGCGCGAGACCGAGATCGACTTCGGTGGAGGGCTTGCCGACGCGGGCGCGGGGAATGAGCGCGGCATCCACTTCGGCACCCACGCCGCTTTCTTCACAAAGGTGAGCCAGGTCGATGGAAAGGCCGTCGCTGGTATCGATCATGGCAGAAACCCATCCCTTCTCACGAAGAATGCAACCGAGTTCGATCCGAGGTTCGGGATAGAAGTGACGGGGATAGCTTCGCTGATCCAATTTTTGACGTTTTGCCTTGTCCTTTTTTGTCTCGGATTGCATTCGCTCCACGGCCGCGGCCGAACCACCCAGTTCTCCGCTGACGAATATGCGGTCGCCGGGTCGAGCGGTGGACCGCAGCACAGACTTGCCCTTTGGCGCCGCGCCAACCACGATAATGTCGGCAAGGATTCCGCCAGGAGATTCCGCGGTGTCGCCTCCGGCGAGTGTCACGCCGTATTTTCTGGCCAGGCTGATCAGGCCGTTGGCGAAGCGACGAACCCAGAGTTGCGGCAGATCTGCGGGCAACGCCAGGGAAAGAAAGGCCGCCACAGGTTTACCACCCATGGCGGCGATATCGCTGAGACCGCGGGCCAGACAGCGATGGCCCACCGACTCCGGCGAATGCCAGTCACGCCGGAAGTGAATCCCTTCTAGCGAGAAATCGGTTGTGATCAGGCATTCTTGCTGCGGCGGCAGGCGCAGGACAGCGCAGTCATCTCCAATTCCCGTGAATACAAAACGCTTGGAACCACGGATACCGCCAGAGGCCGAAGCCTTCGCCAGGCGGCGGATTTCGGCGATCAGCGCTTTTTCAGGTAATGGCACGGCGCAATTACTATACCGCCCAAGGGAGCCCGGGCGGACTAGATGGTGACCACGCTATGCCAGCCGGATGCCTGGGCCACGTCAAGACTTGATCGGCCCTTAACCATGCCGGGGAGTAATCTGTCCCCTCGAACTCTTGTTACCTATCCTTCGGTAACTGAGATTGGTCTTGTGCGTCGTTGACAGGGGGAACCTGGTTTGTTAACGTTAACCAGTCATTCACATAACCTTTGGCCGAGCTAAGTTCTGCAAGCGGTTGGAATTGCAGACGAAAATAGATTTCAGCTTGGTCCCAGTTCCAGGTAGGCGTAGGGCCGCGAGAAGGTTCCATTCCCAAGATGGGAGCGCAGCCCGAAGAAGTCAGGTTGTCTGAGCCGGCGTTTCTGCATTCAGAAAGCAGCCTTGCTCCAGACGTGATGTCTTAGCGCCTGGTTTTCGGAAGATGTTCAGAATTAGAGGACCGACTTGCAAAAGCGCTTTTACATTCTATTCGTAGCCCGCGGGGACGACGGGCAATTGCGTAAGATCTCTATCCCCGTGCACTACCTGTACGTCTTCGTCGTGGGCGCCGCGATCGGGTTCCTGAGTTTGACCGGCATTGCCAGTTCTTACACTCGCATGCTGCTGAAGGTTTCCCGTTACAACCAGCTTCGAACGGAAAAAGATCAGCTCAAAGACAATTATTCTCGCCTGGAACAGGTTGCCAAAGAGCGCGACGTGCAGGTAGCTTCGCTCGGTTCGATCGCCGGGGAAGTTTCGGCCCTTTACGGTCTGAAAGCGCAACCTACGCTGGTGACAGCGACCGCTGAACAGATTCAGGACGCCGACGTAAGTTCTTCGCTCGATCAGTTGCATGCCCTTCGGAGTTCTGCTTTAAGCGGAGCCACAATGGTCGGTCTGACCATGGGCCTCACTCGAAATGCCACCACCGCAGACTGGTTCAAGGCAAACTCAGCTCCCAATCTATGGCCGGTGGAAGGCCAAGTGACGGCAAGCTTTGGCGAGCGGATTGATCCCTTCAACGGCGAAGGAGCATTTCACAGCGGTGTCGATATCGGCAGCAGCTACGGTGCCCGGGTTTTGGCTCCTGCGGACGGCACGGTTACATTTAGCGATCAGATGGGCGGCTACGGCAGGGCGATCATGATCGATCACGGGAACGGCATCAGCACCCGCTACGGCCACCTATCCGGTTTTGCCGTCACAGCCGGGCAAAGAGTCCACCGCGGTGATGTAATTGGATACGTGGGCACAAGTGGGCGCTCGACTGGTCCGCATCTTCACTATGAAGTCCGCATCAACGATACCCCGGTGAATCCTTACAAGTATCTCCGTATGACCGTCGCGCATAACGGCGGCTTCACTACAGGAAGCTAGTTCCGCCGCCACAATCAAGAACCCTTCCTTTCGATTGTTTCCGTCGTTCCTAACTCACAGCCGATTACCGGATTATTACCAGTAGTGTTACTGCCGTAACGATCCGCTGCAAACACCGTGCGAAATCATTGCGCCGACAGCGCTAACATAAGAAAAGTCTCTCTCCCTTTTATTCCGTGGCCGATGTGGATTTACGGCGCAAGAATTCATGGAAACTTCCGAAATAAAACGGTTTGGCCGGTACGAGATTGTGGCTGAATTGGGTCGCGGCGCCATGGGCGTTGTATACAAAGCCCGTGATCCGCAGATTGACCGTTTAGTCGCCGTCAAGACCGTTTCCATGTGGGGACAGGAACGCGAAGAGGAAACAGAATTTCGTATGCGTTTCATGAATGAGGCGCAGGCAGCCGGGCGACTCCACCACGCCGGAATTGTTTCTATTTTTGACGTTGGTCAGAATCCTGAAAACCAGGATCCCTACATCGTTCTGGAATACGTGGCGGGCGAGTCTTTGAACCGCGTTCTGGCACGCGAGAAGAAACTGCCACTACCGCGAGCGCTGCACCTTGCCGAACAAATCGCCGAGGCCCTGGACTATGCGCACGGCCAGGGCGTTGTACATCGCGACATTAAACCGGGAAACATTCTGGTTACCGAAGAAGGCCATGCCAAAATTGCCGACTTCGGCATCGCCAAATTGAATCTGGCCCACTTCACCTTGCCCGGCCGTGTGCTGGGAACGCCGGCCTACATGGCACCAGAGCAACTGAGCGGCGAAGGAGTAGACGGCCGCTCCGATTTATTTTCGCTGGGAGTGATCCTGTATGCCATGGTCACAGGCCATTCCCCCTTTCAGGGAAACAGCGCTACAACCGTGTGCTTCAAGGTGGCGAATCGGGAACCCGTGGCCGCCAGCGCCTTCGACCTGACCCTGCCGCCGGAGTTGGATCAAGTGATCTCCAGGGCCATGGCGAAGGATCCCGAACAGCGCTACCAGACTGGCGCCGAGTTCGCCGAAGATGTGCGCCAGTTGAAGGAAGTGTTCAAGGTAGGTTCAACCACAACATCGTTAAAGGCGGCACTACTAACACCGGCCAAGTCGACTGGAATATTCGCTCGCACAACTGGCCAGCGGCCAGCGGCGCGCCCGTCGCCGAAGCCGGCAGGCGCCAATAATCCGATACGTCAAGTCTTGCGCCAAGGTCCGGTCGGTTATCTGATTCTCAGTGCAGTAGTCGCGGCTCTGTTCCTCATCGGGATCTGGTGGAGATCGGCCCTGCGTTCTCCAAAGCCAGCCGTGAATGCTCTCACTACAGCACCGAACACTCCCGCGCTAAACACGCCAGCAGCGCCGAGTACGGAAAGTGGGCGGCAAGTTCCAGTTCCGACTACTGCGAATGACGCCGCCAAAGAGGAAAAATCGGCGGACGTACCTCAATTGCAGCCAGTGGTGGCTGCGGTAATACCGCACAAAGCGCGGCGACCAGTCTCGCACCAAACGGCCTCTGCTTCGGCGGCGGAAGCCGCGGTGCCGGTTTCTAACCTCGACCTCGCGGTGCAGCATCAATTCAAAGACGCCACTCTTTTTGTCTGGGTCGATGATCAACTTGCGTTGACCCGGTCTTTGCACGGAGGCACTCAGAAACACATGGTGGTCTTCAACGGAGTGCGGGGAGTCGATTCCGAAACTCTCAAGATTCCTGCGGGAAAACATGCGCTTCGCGTGAGAGCATTATCATCTGACGAGACCATCGATCTTTCGAGGACCATTTCGGCGGAATTCTTCGGCGGCGGAGAGAAGTCTCTGCAGGTCACCTTCGACAAACACAATACCGCCATGCACCTAAGCTGGCAGTAGACTGGCGGCTACTGCCGCAATCCCATCCAATTTTCTGAAACCACCAGGGAATTTCCAGGATTCTGCGGATCGTATCTCACGGAAGTGGGCAGCCCAAGACGGCACGAGTGCAGATTGATCCATTGCCGCAAATAAGTGACGTCCTGGGAACACTCATAGGAGACGCCAGCCACGTCATACTTATAGATCAGCATGGTGGCGGCATGATAATTGTTGGCCGCCGCCAGTTCCTGCACATCGATAACTGTGCCGTCGGTAATCCGGCCGGTGCCCTCAAGCCAGGCTCTGCGTTGGCGCTCAAGTTCGTCGGGCGACTTTGGCCTGCGTCGCAGAAATACATACGCAGCCAGCAAAGCCGCGGCACCGATTACTAACACATAGATTCGAAGCGAAATCATAACTGGGTTGAAGTTTAATCGGGGCCCGCGCCGACCAATCTCCTAATCAGGATAAGGCGAAAGCGAGATAGGTGGAAGTAGTGGAAAGGTTACGGAGGTGCCACAGCCTGTGAAAATTATTTAAAACACGCAGCATCAGGAGAAATTTCCACTTGTCTTACGACCATTCGACTGGAATACTGCGTCGAATGCGAGCGGAGCAGGAATGAGATTTGCAGCGATTATTCTGGCGATTGCAATCGCAGTATCAGCTCCCGCGATCGACGGAACCCCATCCGCAGGCAAACCCTCCGATAAAGAACTGACACGCGACTGGCCCGTTTATGGCGGGACACCAGAAAACAATCATTATTCCAGCTTGAGCCAAATCAATCGACAGAATGTAAATCGCCTTCAAGTCGCCTGGAGATTCGACACAGAGGAATCCGGAGGACTGCAGACCAGTCCAATTGTCGTCGACGGAGTTCTCTACGGATTAACTCCGTCGCAAAAAGTATTTGCATTGAATGCGGCGACGGGCCAATTGATATGGAAGTTTGATTCCGGAATCCATGGCACGCAGCCCGATCGCGGGCTGACTTATTGGTCCTCTGGAAGTGACCGCAGAATCCTGGTCGGCGTGATGAACTTTGTCTACGCGCTCGACGCATCTACCGGCAAAACTATCGTAGGTTTCGGAAAAAACGGAGACGGGCGCATCGATCTGCGCGAGGACTTAGACCGCGATCCGGCGGCGCAATCCATTTACATGACCAGCCCCGCCGTAATTTACAAAGACCTGATGATCGTCGGCGGCCGCGAAGCAGAAACTCTGCCCGCATCTTACGGCGACGTGCGCGCCTATGACGTGCGCACCGGCAAGCTGCGCTGGAAATTCCACACCATTCCGCGGCCAGGAGAGCTTGGCTACGAAACTTGGCCTAAAGACGCGTGGAAGAGCAGCGGCGCCGCCAATAACTGGGCGGGCATGACAGTGGACGCTGCGCGCGGAATTGTCTATGTTCCCACCGGCTCAGCGGCGTTTGATTTCTACGGCGCCGACCGGCTCGGCGACGATCTTTTCGCCGACAGCCTGATCGCTTTGAATGCCGGGACGGGAGAGCGCATCTGGCATTTTCAGGGAGTGCGGCACGATCTTTGGGATCGCGACTTCCCAGCTCCGCCTGTGCTGCTTACACTGGAACGAGACGGCAAAAAAATCGACGCCGTCGCGCAAACCACCAAGCAGGGCTTCGTATTTGTGTTCGACCGGACCAATGGCAAGCCATTGTTTCCCATCGAATGCCGAAATTATCCTCCCAGCGATGTGCCCGGAGAAGTTGCCGCATCGCAACAGTGCATTCCCGCTAGACCGGCGCCCTTTGCCAGGCAGATGCTCACTGAAAATCTACTGAGCGAGCGTACTCCTGAAGTCCATCAGTGGGCGCTCCAGAAATTTCGTACCTTCCGCAGCGAAGGTCAGTTCGTTCCTTTCGGCGTAGGAAAAGATACTGTAATTTTCCCTGGATTCGATGGTGGGGCCGAATGGGGCGGCGCGGCAGCCGATCCGGAGACTGGAATCCTCTACGTAAACGCCAACGACCTTCCTTGGACGGGGGCGCTGGCCGACAACACGCCATCGGAAAATAAAGAAAACAGTCCCCATGCCTTGTACATGAGCCAATGCGCGGTTTGTCATGGAGAAAAAATGGCAGGCTCACCACCGTCCATTCCTGGCCTCGTTGGGGTGAGCGAGCGCTTAACTGGCGCGGAGATCATTGCGACCATCCGCAACGGCAAAGGTCGCATGCCAGGCTTTTCCAATTTAGCCGACGACCAGATCGCCGGTCTGCTCGGATATTTAACCAACCCTGCCGCAAAAGAAGTCGCGAAAGAGATCGTGACTTCTGAACCAGCTCCTTTGGCGATCAAGTATCACTTCACCGGATATCACAAGTTTCTGGACCCAGACGGATATCCCGCAGTAGCGCCGCCCTGGGGAACGTTAAACGCCATCAATCTCAATACCGGCGAGTACGCATGGAAAATTCCTCTGGGAGAATATCCGGAACTGGCTGCTCAAGGCCTCAAGAACACAGGCACGGAAAACTATGGTGGTCCGCTAGTGACTGCCGGCGGGCTGCTGTTCATCGGAGCAACGAACTTCGACAAAGAGTTTCGCGCCTTCGACAAAACTACCGGCGCACTACTCTGGGAAACTACGCTGCCCTTTTCCGGGAATGCAACTCCCGCCACATACGAAATTAACGGGGTTCAGTTTGTGGTGATTGCCGCGGGCGGCGGTAAAGATTTGAAGTCGAAGTCGGGCGGGGTGTATGTGGCCTTCGCGCTAAAAAAATAACTACTTCATCTGGCTGCAGACGCTCTTGCTTACCAATGCGGCAAATCCCCCTTCCGGATTTTTGCCGAATTGATCGTCGTGAGCGGCTTTCTTGCTGACCACAAATCGTCCACTATGATCGCGCGAGTAGAACCATTCACTCGTAGGAGCAGCGCCGCCGTTGGCACAGTTAAAGCGAACGCGCGCGCGCATTTCCACGAACGGCCCACCTTGCGGAAGTTCCGCAGGCTCTTTGAATTCGACCCGCACTAGCGCGATGCGTTGATTGTTCTTCAGAATGCGCACGGAACTAACTGACACCTTGTCGCCAGCCTCAGTCTGCCCGATGCTCCGCCAGTCTCCTGCCGCGAAGACCACGAGGCTGACCACCAGCATCGGCGCCAGGACGACTGCCAAAAGAATTAACAGGGACTTTTTCAACGGTTAGTTTTCTCTAAGGCTCGATTGCAACGCAGACACTCTCGTCGAAAAAGGCCCATCTGTCAATCAATTCCGCGATTGTAGGACCAGTGGAACTCATTTTGTGCTATGTTTATCGGCGAGTCCCGCAGCCCTTCAATTTCAATGGAAATCATTTATTCCACGACGTTTAAGTCCCCTATAGGACCGTTGTTTTTGGCGGCCTCAACTCCAGGATTGGTGGCGCTCGAATTTGATGCCCGCCTTCCCGGCCAACAAACGATTCGCCCCAACCCGCGCAATCTACAGTCCGAGGCCAAAATCGCCAGGGAAGCGCTTCGCTTCGAAGAAGCTAGCGAGGCGATGCGGGTTTACGTCCAGCAGTTGCAGGAATATTTCGCGGGCGAAAGGCGCGAGTTCAGCTTCCCGCTTGACCTGCGAGGAACAGATTTTCAGTTGGCGTGCTGGCGCGCCTTGCTGGCAATTCCTTATGGCGAGACTCGCAGCTATGGCGACATCGCGCGCGCGGTGGGAAAGCCTCAAGGTTTTCGCGCTGTCGGAATGGCGAATAACAGAAATCCGCTGGCGATTGTCGTTCCCTGCCATCGAGTAATCGCCTCAGACGGAACACTGTGCGGGTACGGCGGTGGTCTCGAAGTGAAGCGAAAACTTCTGGAACTCGAAGGCGCGCTCACGCGGACGCTGGCAGCTTAGAATTGCTGATTGCTGATTGCTGATTTTTGATTGCTGATTGAAACCTCGACGGTCTCTTCGGCGCGCGCCACAAGGTTGATTTTCAATCGGCAATCAAAAATCAGGAATCGCATCTGCGCAAGGCCTGCCTGTACGCAACCCCAGGCATACAGAACAATGAATGAGAAGCTTCACCTATTGCGTAACCGTGGCCTGATAACTTACCGCGACCCAGTGCCCCGCGCGGCGCACCCACACTCGCGTATAGCGATACGGACCGCTGAAGTCCTCGCCCAGCTGATGGCCTTTCACGTCCGCCCGCGCTGTCACCACGGCCGTGTCGCCGTACACCCGCACGACCATGTCACTCACGTCGATGGTGTCATAGCGAAGCTGACCGCTTTTGCGGGCCGACAGTGTGTCCTGTTTGGTCGTCACCTGGCCCAGAGGCGTAATGGCAACGTAATCTTCAGCCAGAGTTCGCTGGGAAAACTCGGCGTCACGGCGAATGCTGGCTTCGCGCGCCTGGCGTTCCATGTCGACGACCTCTCGAATGGTCGATTGCTCGGCCGAATCGACCGATGCCCGGGCACGAACCATCCCGCGCTGTGCCGCGAGCGCTGGAAGCGCAAGAAACAGGCCACACAATAACACTGCACACTTGTTGATCGCCATGAGGCCTCCGCGATTGGCAAGGAGAACAGGAATCCGCTTGGGGCCAGTTACGTAACATCGGATGCGCGAGTTCAGTGGAAATGACCCGTTTGCGAAATTTGTGCCGGCATTCATAATCTGCGAGTCCTCACCCACTTCAAAAACTCCTCGCACAAGGATCGGGACCAGTCCTCAGCCATGAGAACCGCAGACGCCATGTCCTCAATACCGTTGCATTGGTTGAACTCCAGCGGATATTTGTCCCCACGAGGCAGCCCGGGTGGCCGGGCACTCATCGTCGAAGAGAGCTCCAGTTCAAATCTGGGAAATGAAGTGCAACTTCACTTCCATGCCCGGCGACGTCCAAATACTTGACAAGATGGACTCGAGCGCTCCCACCCTCCCGTCCCTTCTTGTTCACTCCGGGACTTCGCTGTCCACTATTGGACAGCAGTTTTTCAAGTAAGCCTGCGTGTGACTCACAAGAGATCGCTGCTCTGAAGGCAAAACGGAACTTCCAGCGGAGACAACTTCTAGTAGAATCGAAACTCCGATTGAAGGCATGTCCGACATACGTCGTGGTCTGATCATCGTGAACACTGGCCCTGGAAAAGGCAAAACCACTGCGGCGATGGGGACCGCGCTGCGAGCCGTTGGCCAGGGAATGCGGGTTCTGATGTTACAGTTCCTGAAAGGCTCGTGGCACTACGGAGAGCTGGATGCGGTGCAAGCCTTCGGTGACAAGTTTGTTATGAAGCAAATGGGACGCGGGTTCGTAAAAGTGGGCACGGAAAAACCTGATCCCGAAGATGTTCGAATGGTCGAAGAAGCCTGGACCGAAGCCGACCGCGCGATCCAATCGGGAGAGTGGGATTTGATTGTCCTCGACGAGATCAACTACGCCATCAGTTATGGCATGCTCGATGCGGCCAAAGTAGTCGAGAGTCTGAAGAAAAAACCGGAGATGGTGCACGTTATTTTGACAGGCAGAAATGCGCACCCCACCATTGTCGAGGCGGCCGATACAGTAACGGAGATGCGCCAGATCAAGCACGCGTACGAAAAAGGCGTGATGGCGCAGAGAGGCATCGAATACTGAGTTCTCAGTTCTCAGAAAGATCATCCGCGCTCTTGCTGAAACTGAGAACTGACAACTGGGAACTGAGTACTGAGAACTGCACCTATGGCGTGGTTTAAACGCGAATCCGGCGAACTGGACAACTCGGGCGAGAAAAGAGTCCGCACTGAGGGCTTGTGGGTAAAGTGTGAGGGCTGCCGCCAGATCATCTGGAAAAAAGATCTGGAAGACAATCTGAACGTGTGTCCGAAGTGCGATAAACACTTTCGCATCGACGCCCGAACCCGCCTGTCGCAGTTGCTCGATGACAATCAATACGAGGTTTTCGACGCAAACATTTCCTCTACCGACCCGCTGAAGTTCGTGGACCTGAAGCCGTATTCCTCACGACTGAAACAGGCGCAGAAAGAGACCGGACTGAAAGACGCCGTCATCAATGCCCACGGCAAACTGCTGGGCAAGCCGGTGGTCGCCAGCGTAATGGAATATTCCTTCATCGGTGGCAGCATGGGAGCGGTGGTAGGCGAAGCGATCACGCGCGCGGTCGAGCGCTCGGCAGAGTCTCGCGCGCCTCTGATTATCGTCTCCGCATCCGGCGGCGCACGCATGATGGAAGGTGTGATCAGCCTGATGCAATTGGCCAAGATTTCCGCGGCGCTAGCCCGGCTGGATAAAGCGAGGGTTCCCTTCATCTCTCTCCTTACCGATCCCACCACCGGAGGGGTTACGGCGTCATTTGCCATGCTGGGTGATCTGAACATTGCCGAACCCGGTGCTCTCATCGGATTTGCCGGGCCGCGCGTGATCGAACAAACCATCCGCCAGAAGTTGCCTCCCGGCTTTCAGCGCAGCGAATTCCTGCTCGAACACGGCATGTTGGATGCCGTAGTTCCTCGCAAACAGCTCAAGCCTTACATTGCGCGGGCGCTGGAGTTTATGAACTAGAGCTGTCAGCTCACAGCTTTCAGCCATCAGCCGTCAGCCGTCAGCAGATCCTGTTTCTGTGGGGACAGCCGCCCCTTCGGCAAGCTCAGGGCAGGCTCTCGGCTGTCCGTGCCGAGCGAAGCTCGGCCGACTTCTTCTCTGTCATCGGTTGTACTGCCGGCTAAAGGCGCTGGCGAGCTTCGCTCGCCTGGACAGCCGGGGGCCGCTGTTCCCACGGGATTCGACGAGCCTTTGTCTAACGTTCAGGTTGCGACGAGCGGGAAGTCTCCGTTCGATCTCGTGCAACATCTTGCCTATGCTACCGAATATTTTCAGCCGTTCGGAAGACTGATAATCTGAAGATTCAAGCTGATAGCTGAAAGCCGTTTTCCCCATGTCCTACGAAACTGCAGTCGCGAGCATGTACGCGCTCGGCCACGAACTGGCCCATACGCCGTCGAACAAATTCGACTTGGCCCACATGCGCGTGCTGCTGAATGCCATGAATCATCCCGAGCAGGCGTTTCGTAGCGCGCTGATTGCGGGAACAAACGGCAAAGGCTCGACGGCGGCGACCCTCGCCTCCATCCTCCAGGCCTCCGGTTTGAAAACGGGTCTTTATACCTCGCCGCATCTGATACGTATCAACGAACGCATCCGCACAAACGGGGAAGAGATCAGCGATGATGAGTTCGCTGACTTGCATAACCAAGTCGATCGTATAGCCGAGCGGCTGATCCAGCAGAGAGAGTTGCCGTGGCACCCCAGCTTCTTCGAGATGATGACGGCGATCGCATTCGCGTACTTCGCGCGAAAGCGGATAGACCTTGCTGTGCTCGAAGTCGGCATGGGTGGCCGGCTGGATGCGACCAATGTCGTCGAGCCCGTTGTCAGCGTGATTGCCGACATTTCGCTCGATCACCAGAAATTTCTCGGCGATACCGTCGCCGAGATCGCGCGGGAAAAGGTGGGAATCATTCGCTCCGGAGGCGTGGTCGTAACCCTGCCACAACAACCAGAGGCCAACGATGTAATCGGCCATGCAATTCTCGATTTGAATGCGCGTGGCGTGAGCGCTGTGCCGTACGTTCCGCCGGTTTCGCCCGGGAGCACGCAGTACCTAGAGCCAGCTGCCAGAAAGAATATTTCCAACCAAAAGACAGAAGAGCCGGTTAGCGAAGAGTTCATTTGCCGCTATCCTTTGCAGGTTATGGGAAGGCAGATTCTGGTTGAGTCGGCTTTAGCGGGGCGGCACCAGTTGCGAAATGTGGGTTTGGCTATTGCCGCCGCGAGCGAACTATCCCAGCAGGGGTTCACTCAAATTACCCCGGAATCGATTGAGCGCGGGATTCGCCAGACACGTTGGCCAGGGCGCTTTCAGGTGCTCCCAGCACGCGCAGGCTGGCCGGAGATGGTGCTCGATGTGGCGCACAATCCGGCGGGAGCGTGGGCGCTCCGCTCTACCCTTTCGCAGCGCTATGACAACCGCCCGCTCATTTTCATTTTCGGAGCCATGCGCGACAAGGCTATAGCAGAGATGACCGAGATTCTGTTTCCGCTGGCCGAGAAGGTCATTGCCACCCGGCCCAGCAATCCGCGATCGGCCTCACCTGAAGAGATTCAGCAGGCAGGCAGCCGTACGGGAACTGAGATTGAAGAGATCCCCGAAATTGGGCCGGCGCTGGAACGGGCTCGCGCCATCTCGACGCCACAGAGCGTCATTGTAGTCTGGGGCTCTATCTATCTGGTCGGCGAGGCAATGACTGCCGTCGGTGTCAGGATTTAGCAAGTATAAGTACAATATTGTATGACAAATGTTCCGTAAGGAACATTGTGGAAATCTTTTCGGCTACTTTCTAACGACACTTCTTTCCAGCGACCGGAACCTTCACAGGCCGAAGCCAGGGGTGCTTGCGCGCCTTATTTCGCCTAGAATGGAAGTGTGCCGGACGCGAACTCATCGGTTGATCAGGTTGAAAGCGGCGGGCCCCCCAGGCCGCTTGAGGCCGACGCCCAAGAGGTCGCGGCTGCTCCTCGGCGAAGTCCGCACGCCGTTCCAGGTGCGAAGTATGGGTGGGCGAGCCGGCTGCGCTCCTATTTCTTCTTCGACCCTCTGATTTGGCTCTATACGCTCGTCATGGGGCTGCTCGCATTGCCGGGCGGACTCTTCGACCGGAGCGGAGAGCGGTTGCACTGGTTTTCAACCACCTGGTCGCGAATGATCATGAATACGATCTTCTCGCCTGTAACCGTGACCGGGCTCGATAAGATCGACATTTCCAAACCGCACGTCTATGCGGTCAATCATGGGTCCGCAATCGATATTCCGGTGCTCTACGCGAACCTGCCGTTTCAATTTCGCATCGCCTTCAAGAAAGAATTGCTGTCCTACCCCGTGGTGGGTTGGCAATTGAAACGCTCGGGTCAGGTTTGCATCGATCAGCAGAACCCCTCACACTCAGTTCACAGTATTCGCAAGGCATTGAAGGGGCTGAAAGCGGGGCTACCGCTGGTAATTTTTCCCGAGGGCGGGCGCACGCCCGATGGCGAGATCAAGCCATTTCTTGCAGGCGCATTTTTTCTTGCGATTAAGGCTCAGGTGGATGTTGTTCCCGTGGCGCTGGTGGGAACTTATGAATTGCTTCCGATGAACACCTACCATATCAAGAGTCGCCCGCTGGAAATGCGGGTCGGCGAACCCATCTCAACCATTGGGTTAAAAGGGCGCGACCTCGAAGCGCTCTCGGCCCGGGTGCAGAAGGCGGTTGAAGATTTGTACTACAAGAACTAAAGCGGATCTGCCGTCGACCTGCAACGCGTACTACGCAGCCTTCTTCTTTTCATCGCAAAGTTGCTGATAGTAATCGCGCCCGCGCTGATAGCCACGAAGGAAAGCATCTTCCAGATCCACACCTGGGTGCCGGCGTTGAACATCTTCGAGAGCGGCATTCATCTCGCCTGAGACCTGGTCAAATTCCTTGCAGCGCGTCTTCGCGTGCAGAGCCGCCTGGAAGCCCAAGCGATAGTACTTTTCATCATTGGCGAAGTTCTTGCCCGAGCTCGAATAGTGGCTCTCTTCCGCGCTGCGCAAGCCGACCCACCATTGCTCGCGAGCCGCGTCGACTGACTCCGCGCCCTCTCTGGTCATCACTTCACGAATTTGCGCGGCCGATTCTTCATTTTCCGCCATCGCAACCACTACGCTGCGACCTTGTCGCAAGGCATCTTCATAGACGAAGATTTCATCTTCCGGCAGTCCCTCGACGGTCGCCTTCTCCATCCTGTCGCCCACTGTGGCTCCAACCGCGGCCCCAGCCGCACCTACAATTGCCGCGCCGAGCAGACCGATCGCTGTTATCGGCCCAACTCCAGGGATCAGAGCGATGAGCAACGAACCGCCTGTAATGCCAACTCCACCGCCGAGCAAGGCGCCAATGGCTTTTCCCATCCCTGGCTGTTCGGTAGTGTCTACAGGAACGGATTGCGCTTCCTTATCAACCTGTTCCTGACTGCCGGGCGTTAAAAGGGTAATTCTGTCTGTGGGAACTCCGACGCTGGCCGCCTGCTGCACGGCGCGCTCTGCAGCGGTTCGGGTTCTAAAAACTCCACTGACTGCTTCCATAAGTCACCTCGTTCAATCTTTTCTCAATGCAACTGAGTAAGGCCATCGCCTAAATTCGCGCCATATTACAACAGATCCGGGCACACGAACAGCCCAATTCAGATGCCAAAAACCGTATGCGGAGGCTACTCTGAAAAAATCGAAAGACGAATTTTTCTAGCCGTAACCTTTCTCATCCCGTCGGCGTTACCCTTAATGGAAGGCAAAAGCGCGGAGAACTCGTTGAAGGCTCTGAAGAAAGAAGCGGACGAGCGGCTTCTCATTGAAGCTGCGCAACACGATCCCGCTCGCTTTGCGGACCTTTACGAGATCAACTTCGAGCGCGTCTACGCCTATGTGGTGAAGCGGGTCGGAAATCGGACTGAAACCGAAGACCTAACCTCGGAAGTATTCCACCAGGCGCTGGCCAACCTTAAACGATTTGAATGGCGCGGCATTCCCTTCGCAGCTTGGTTGTTTCGCATTGCCGCGAATCTGATTGCAGACCGCTGGCAGCGTTCCGGGCGCGAAGTTCCGGACGATTCAGGGAAGATCGATTCCGCTGCAGTGAGCCCTACGGAGATTGAAGAAGTCGAGCGCCGCGCCACGCTTTTTCGCCTGGTCGATACTTTGCCGGCGGAACAAAAGCGGGTGGTCGTGCTGCGCTTTGTCGAGCAGAAAAGTATTAAGGACGTGGCGCGGGAGATTAGCAAGACTGAGGGTGCGGTGAAGCAATTACAGTTTCGCGCGCTCACAACTCTGCGGGCGCGCATGGAGGGTGCCGATGCCTAAGCGCTCTCTGAATTCGGGAAACGATCCGAAAGGGGTCGACACGAAGAAGATCGAGCAGCTCAATAAAGCCGTGGGGGCAATGCTGGCTCGAACCAACAACAAAGTTCCAAAAGCAGAAGCCGCAATCGAGCCGCTGCTGCGCCTCGCGGCTTACTTGCGCGATCTGCCGCGAGAGAGTTTCAAAGCACGTTTGAAAAACGAACTCATAGAAGGGAGAAAAAAGATGGCTACAGCCGAGATGGTCGTCGCCTCGCGAAGCACGCGGACCGACGCAATACCAAATCTTGCTTTCAAGAATGCTGCTCAAGCGATCGAGTTCTACAAGATAGCCTTTGGAGCGGTTGAGGTCTTCCGTTTCGAGGCGGGCGGAAGCATCCCCCATGCTGAGATCCAGATCGGAGATTCGGTGTTCGGTTTGTGCGACGAATGGGCTGAGGGTGGCCGCTTCAGCGCCGAAACCTGGGGACATTCGCCGGTGGGCTTCCGGATCCACGTGAAAGACGTCGATTCGTTTGCCGCTCGCGCCGTGGCCGCAGGGCTAAAGGTTACGATGCCCATTAGAGACCAATTCTATGGATATCGTGAAGGCAACTTCGTCGATCCGTTTGGCTACGCCTGGAACATCGCCACGGTGAAAGAGGAGATGTCGGTCGAGGAGATGCACCGGCGGATGAAGGGAATGACCGCGGGTCCCGAGGGCGGGCGGATGTCAGCGCAAGGCGGCAAGGCGCGGGAATCTGCTGTCGATCCGGTGCGCAAAGGTTTCGGCACGGTAACTCCGTATATCGTGACCCAAGACGCGGACAGCGTCATAGAGTTCGTGAAGAAGACCTTCGGAGCGGAAGAAACACTTCGCGCCCCCATGCCGACCGGCCTGCATTGCGAAGTGCGGATCGGGGATTCCATGATGATGATTGGCGGCGGTGTTCCGGGGGTGGAGTGGAAGCGGGATTCGCAGCTCGGGACATTTCATGTCTACGTTCGCGACTGCGATGCTGCCTATGAGCGGGCGCTGGCGGCCGGCGGCAGGTCGCTACACGAGCCTGCGGATCAGCCTTATGGGGAGCGCTCGGGCAGCGTGGCGGATGCGGCTGGAAACTTTTGGTACATCGCGACGCGCTTTGGCAAGGATTACAAGTGGGAAGGTGCGCCGACGGTGCAGCCTTATCTTCATCCGCTGCGGGCAGAGCCAGCGATCAACTTCCTGAAGCGGGCATTCGGGGCGGAGGATTTGGGGAGACATACGTCCCCGGAGGGAGTGATGCATCACGCTACGCTGAAGATTGGGACTTCGCATCTGGAAATGGGCGAGGCGCACGGGCCGTATCAGCCGATGAAGTCGATGTTCTATCTCTACGTGTCCGACGCGGATGCGGCTTACCGGCGGGCGATCACGGCAGGAGCAACGTCGCTACACGAGCCCGCGGATCAGCCCTATGGCGACAGAACCGCGGCCGTGAAGGACGCGTTTGGGAATATTTGGTATGTGGCCACGCATGTAAGAGATGTGGCGATGTAGAGACGGCTGGACAAAGCGGAAGGTGGGTCAAATGCGCCCGCCTTTTCCGCACCCGCATTATTCCAATCCGGTTTGACCCTCCTGACTCCCTCCAATAAACTGAAAGATTCAGAACATCTGCAGGTTCCACACTTATGGCAGACAGCATTCATGTGAAGCTTCCCGACGGAAGCGTGAAAGAAGTTCCGAAAGGCACGACTGCGCTCGACATTGCGAAGTCGATCAGCCCCCGGCTCGCCGATGCGGCGCTGGTCGCCCAGATATCTTCTAACGGCGACCAGGCGGGCGACGGCGCCCGCACCACACTGATCGATTTAACCAAGCCGCTTGAAAAGGACACTGACCTGCGCCTGCTTACCGAGAGAGATCCCGAGGCGCTTGAGGTCTACCGGCATTCCTCTGCACATTTACTTGCAGCAGCGGTGTTGGAACTTTTTCCCGAGACCAAGCTCGGTCACGGACCCGCGACCGAGACCGGATTTTTCTACGACTTCTACCGGCCAACTCCGTTCACGCCCGAGGATCTGGAAACGATCGAAAAGAAAATGCAGGAACTGGTTCAGCAGAATGTTCCTTATGCGCGCGAGTTTCTGTCGCGCGACCAGGGACTGGCCGAATTTAAAAAAGAAGGCGATTTCATGAAGTGCCATTTCATCGAGCAATTCACCAAGCCCGATGAAAAGATTTCCATTTATCGTACCGGCAAGTTCACCGATTTCTGCCGCGGGCCGCACATTCCTTCGACCGGAAAGATCAAAGCGTTCAAGCTGTTCAACATCGCCGGTGCCTATTGGCTAGGGGACGAGAAAAATCCGCAACTGCAGCGGATTTATGGCACTTCATTCTTCTCGAAAAAAGACCTCGACAATTATTTGAAACAACTCGAGGAGACCAAGAAGCGCGACCACCGCGTGCTGGGCCAGCAGCTTGACCTGTTCTCGATTCAGGAGCTGGCGGGACCAGGCCTGATTTTCTGGCATCCCAAAGGCGGAATCATTCGCAAAGAGATGGAAGACTGGATGCGGGACCAGTACATCAAACGCGGCTACTCGCTGGTTTATACGCCGCATGTGGCGCGGCGGCAGTTATTTTTCACCTCAGGCCACGAAGGGTACTACTCGCAGAATATGTTCGACGCCATGGAACTCGACGACGCCGAATATAGGCTGAAGCCGATGAACTGCCCGGGCCACATTTTGATTTACAAAGACTCGCTGAAGTCGTATCGCGATCTGCCGGTTCGGCTGGGCGAGTTGGGAACAGTTTACCGTTACGAGCGGTCGGGAGTGATGCACGGACTGTTGCGCGTGCGCGGCTTCACGCAAGATGACTCGCATATCTTCTGCACGCCGGAGCAGGTCGAAGGCGAGATTGCCGGTTGTCTGGAGTTTGCCCTGGATGTGCTGAAAGATTTTGGCTTCGACCAATACCAGACTGAACTTTCGACCTGGGATCCTAACGACCGCAAGAATTTCGTGGGCAGTGAAGAACAATGGGTCAATGCCACGCAGTCGCTCGAGAAAGTTTTGAAAGGCCGAAATATCGAGTACAAGACGATCCCCGGCGAGGCGGCGTTTTACGGGCCGAAGATCGACATCAAACTCGTGGACGCGATCGGGCGGTTGTGGCAGCTCTCGACGGTGCAGGTCGACTTCAACTTGCCGCAGCGGTTTGGATTGGAGTACGTAGCTGAGGATGGTTCACGGAAACAGCCGGTGATGGTGCATCGCGCGCTGTTCGGATCGATCGAGCGATTCTTCGGAGTGCTCATTGAGCACTACGCGGGAGCGTTCCCTGTGTGGCTGTCTCCGGTGCAGGTGGCGATGATTCCCATCAGCGAGCGGCACGCGGACTATGCGAACAAAATCGCAGACCAGCTGAAGGCGATCGGCGTGCGCGTGGAGGTGGATGCGCGCAATGAAAAGATGAACGCGAAGATTCGCGAGCATGCCATGCAAAAAGTCCCGTTCCTGCTGGTGGTTGGAGATAAAGAGGCCGAAGCGGGCAAGGTGAACGTGCGCTCGCGGGGGAAGGAAAAAACGGAAGACATGCCCGCCGCGGATTTTGTGGAGAAGATCAGGAAGCTGATCGCGGAGAAGAGCGCAGGCGTGTAGGTTTAGATTTAGGGTTATGTGGGGACAGCCGCCCTCGGCTGTCCGGCGAGCGCCAGCTCGCGGGGTGTTTGGCACGGCGCTTTTTCTTCCCGGTGTTCAGGGGCATTCGAGAATGCATCCGCTTTACCGAGTCCGCTCCGCTGGACAGCCGGGGGCGGCTGTCCCGACATGGGTCTTGCGATACCATGTTCGCGTGCAGTCGCTGGCACAGGCCGTGTTAACCCACATTCGGCGGGAGGAACTGCTGAAGGCTGGGGATCGCGTGGGCGTGGCGGTCTCCGCTGGGATTGATTCGGTTGCGCTTTTGCGGCTGCTGCTGGAGTTACGGCATGAGCTCGGAATCGTTCTCTCGGTTGTTCATTTCAATCACAGGCTGCGGGGAGATGAGTCCGATGCGGATCAGGAGTTCGTCGCGAGCCTGGCTCATGAATACGATTTGGAATTTCATCTCGACAGCGATGACGTTGCTGTTCGTGCCAGGGAAGAACATATCAGCGTGGAGACGGCTGCGCGCGAAGTACGTTATGGATTTTTCCGCTGGCTGCTCGGCGAGGAGGGCCCCCAGGGGCTAAAGCCCGATTCCCTTGTGGCGACTGACGGCACGGCTGAAGCCGTGCTTTTTCACGACCCGCTCTTGCCAAATCCCCCCTCGCCGCACACTTCATCACCTGGAGATGTTCCAAGTCCAGCTCCGGCGCACTTTCTTAACAAGATCGCAACCGGGCATACGCTCGACGATCAGGCAGAGACTGTGATTATGCGCTTGGTTCGCGGCGCGGGTTTGCGCGGGCTGGGAGGGATTCATCCGCGGATTGTGGTCGAAGACAAGGATGGAGAAATCTGCGGAGAGATTGTGCGGCCTCTGCTCTCGATTCGCCGCCGCGAACTGGAACTTTATCTCAAGGACATTGGCCAATCTTGGCGGGAAGACTCGACGAATGCCGATGACCGCTTCACTCGCAACCGTGTGCGCAAGCTTGTACTCCCGCTGCTGGAGCAGGAGTTCAATCCATCGATCGCCGAGAATCTTGCCGAGTTGGCGGAGATCGCGCGCGGCGAAGAAGACTATTGGGAGAACGAAATTTCCGGTTGGCTGGGTACGACCGTCCAGTGGTCACAGCCAGACTGGGCGCGAGCTGTTTCGCAAGCGAGCAGTCTGGTTCAGATTGCCGCTTTACCAAACGGGAACGCGAATCGGCGCGACGGTTTACAGTCAAAAATCGACAATGCTCCGTGGCTAGTCATGAATGCTTCCGTGAATCGAATGTGGTTTCTGGGCGAGCCGGTCGCTGTGCAGCGCAGGCTGATGAAGGCGATTGGCGACAACGCGCGCATTCCGCTGGAGTTCAAACATGTGGACGACATCCTGCGCTTCGCATCCGAAGACGGAGCGTCCGGCAAAGGGTTGTCGCTGCCTCTTGGTTGGAAATTGGTGCGGCAACCGGAGGAGTTGGTATTCATGACTCCCGACTTGCGAGAGCCGGGTGAGCCGCCGGATTATCAATATGAGCTTTCCGTCCCGGGACGAGTGAATGTTTACGAAGCAGGCTCATCCATCGAAGCCCGGATGGTTCCCGCGTTCCCCACGGCAGCGTATAATCCTGATCACCTGATGGACGCGGAGTCGTTGCCCGGACCGCTAACGGTAAGGAACTGGCGTCCTGGAGACAGATTTTTTCCAGCACATACCAAGTCCCCCAAGAAGATTAAGGAATTGCTGCAGGAGCATCACATAGCGCAAGCAGAGCGCAAGGCTTGGCCCGTGGTTAAGCGTGGGAACGAGATCGTGTGGGTGCGTGGGTTTCCGCCGCCGGCGAAGCTTCGGGCGAAACCGGGTCGAGCGGCAATTGTGATCGTCGACGCCCCTTTAAGCCAGCCAGCCGCTGAAGACTAAGCAGTAACCGGGAGGCATACCAATCTCATGAATGCCGCGCGCGTCGAACCCCTTCGACCAGTCATCAGCAGCGATCAGATTCAGAAGCGGGTGAAAGAACTGGGCCGCCAGATCTCCGACGATTACAGGGGAGAGACTATCCAAATGCTGGCCGTATTGGAGAATGCGTTCATGTTTCTGGCCGATCTAGTGCGCGCGATCGATGTGCCCGTAGTCTGTCAGTTCATCAAACCAAAGTACAGCCGCAGCCAAGGAGGATCGGCCCAGGGAGGATCGGCCAGCGAAGTGATGGAGATTTTTTTCAGCCACGAGCCTGACATTCGTGGGCAACACATTTTGCTGGTGGAAGGGCTGGTGCATTCCGGCGTAACCAGCGAATTCCTGATGAGCGATCTGCGGGCGCGTGGAGCAGCCTCGGTGAAGCTGGTGACGCTGGCCGACCGGCAGTCGGCGCGGCGCGTACCCTTGCAGCCGGATTATTTCGGTTTTCTCGTTGATGACACTTTTCTGGTGGGCTACGGATTGGGAGCGGTCGAGCAGACCAATCGTAATCTTCCCTACCTGGGGGCCGCTCGCTAGGCTGACGAGTCGAAAGGCGCTATTTTGAATCCTGCGGTTAAAGCGGTTATTTTTTGGCTCGTCGTCGGCGTTTCTGCGTTGTTGCTTTTTCAGATTGTGCATCCCGCTCCCCGCCCGGGAAACGCCGCAGAAATCAGCTATTCACGCTTCATTTCGGAAGCTGAAGCTGGAAATATTGCAAGCGTTACCATCCGAGGGAACCGAATACAGGGACAGTTTCGCGAGGGAAAGGGAGCTTTCCAGCTAACGGGTCCGAATAACTCGGCGGCCTTTTTGGGCGTGCTTCATGACAAAGGCGTAGATATTTGGTTCAAGGATTCAAGTAGCGATTCGTCACCGCTCAATGGGCTAGGCACATGGGCTCCACTGATTCTGCTGGCTGTACTTTGGTTTTTTATGATCCGGCAGATGCAACGCAGAAACTCTCCGCCTAGCGTTGGAACCAGCGAACCCCGACGTTTCTAAGGGCGGCAAGGCCCGGCGCGCAAATGCAAGAAGTTCAGTCACTTAACCCGCAAATTACGAACGCGCCTTTTTGCCGCAGAAAATGTAGAATAAGGATCATAAAGGATTCGACAATCGAAAGTTGCGAAAGGGCATCTAATGGCTATATCAGCCCTTGCGCCGGTTTAGGGAAACTAGCCGTGGTGGTGAATGAGGAGTTTTCTAGGTGAACTCAACTGTAAAGACCGTATTGTTCTGGTTGCTGATTGGGATATCTGCCCTGTTGCTCTGGGAAGTGGTCAAGGGCGCCCGCGACGGCCAGAAAGACAAAGAAGTGAATGCCACTCAGTTCATGAGTGACGCGGACCAGAACAACATTCGCGAGCTCACGGTGAATGGCATGGAAGTTCGCGGCAAGTATCGCGACGGCTCTGCCTTCCATACCACGCTCACGATGAACTATTTCACTCCGGAAGTTCTCAAGGATCTGCACGCAAAGGGAGTGAACGTCAATTTCCGTGACATCAATAGCGGAAGCTTGCCCTTGCAATTGCTTGGTACTTGGGCTCCGCTGATCCTGCTGGGCGCGCTGTGGTTCTTCATGATCCGGCAGATGCAGACCGGTGGAAACAAGGCGCTGTCATTTGGCAAGAGTCGGGCGCGGCTGCTCTCCATGCAGCAGAAAAAAGTTACGTTCAAAGACGTAGCCGGCGTGGAAGAGGCAAAAGAAGAATTGCGCGAGATCATCGAGTTTCTGCGTGAAGCGCAGAAATTCCAAAAGTTGGGCGGACGCATTCCGAAAGGCGTGCTGCTGGTCGGGCCGCCGGGAACGGGCAAAACGCTGCTGGCTCGCGCGGTCGCGGGCGAGGCGAATGTTCCCTTCTTTTCGATTTCGGGTTCGGATTTCGTGGAAATGTTCGTTGGCGTTGGCGCCAGCCGGGTGCGCGATCTGTTTGAGCAGGGCAAAAAGAATGCTCCCTGCATCGTCTTCATTGATGAGATCGACGCGGTCGGACGTCATCGCGGCGCGGGACTGGGCGGCGGACATGATGAACGCGAACAGACATTGAATCAGCTTCTGGTTGAGATGGACGGCTTCGAATCGAACGAAGGCGTCATTCTGATGGCGGCGACGAACCGTCCTGACGTGCTCGATCCTGCACTGCTGCGCCCGGGACGTTTTGATCGGCGCGTGGTGGTGAGCCGTCCGGATGTGCGCGGCCGTGAAGAGATTCTTCGCGTACATACCCGCAAGATTCCTTTGGCGGAAGATGTTGACCTTTCTGTGTTGTCGCGCGGCACGCCCGGCTTTTCCGGGGCGGACCTCGCGAACATGGTCAACGAAGCTGCCCTGGCAGCGGCGCGGCAGAACCGCAAGGCAGTTTTGCACTACGACTTCGAATTAGCCAAAGACAAAGTTCTGATGGGAGTGGAGCGAAAGTCGCTGCTGCTTACCGACGAGGAGAAGAAGAATACGGCCTATCACGAGGCGGGACACGCGCTGGTGGCGGCGAAGATGCCGAACTCCGATCCTCTCCACAAGGTGACGATCATTCCACGCGGAATGGCGCTGGGCGTTACCATGCAACTGCCCATCGATGATCGCCACAACTACTACAAGAACTATCTGGAAACCGAGATCGCCATTCTGATGGGCGGGCGCATTGCGGAAGAATTGTTCCTGAATTGCATGAGCACCGGCGCAGGCAACGACATTGAGCGGGCGACGGAAATGGCTCGCAAGATGGTCTGCGAATGGGGCATGAGCGATTTGGGTCCAATGACCTTCGGGAAGAAGGAAGAACAGATCTTTCTGGGCCGGGAGATCGCGCAGCATCGCGATTACAGCGAAGACACTGCGATTAAGATCGATCAGGAAGTCCGCAAGCTAGTCAACAAGGGCTATACCACGGCCAAGCAGATCCTCTTGGACAATCGGGATGTGCTGGAAAGAATTGCCCGAGCGCTCATTGAGCGTGAAGTTCTCGACGCCAATGAGATCAAGATGCTGGTCGAGGGTCGGGAACTTCCTCCCGTGCAGCCGCCACCGACGTCGAAGGATGACGGCGTACAGCACGTCATCAAGCCTGAGCTTCAGCCGGGACGCGCCAAGGGTGGCGAACGGCCAGCCACGGCGTAAAACGATTGCGAATGTACGAATAAGGGCGGCCTCGCGGTCGCCCTTTGATTTTGTCTGCCCATCCATGAGCCGGCAGCTTGTTTGCCTGTGTGGCGCGGGCGCCCCGCCCGCGAATGCCGGCATCTTCCGGGCAGGGATCCTTCGACTCCACTTGTCTCGTGCGAAGCGCGAAAAGAACTCCGCCCAGGATTATCGAGCACGATTGGTCAGTGGCTGTTCGTTTGTGGACAACGAATTTCGATTTTGGATAGAAGTGATGCGAGGAAGTCCCCCCGGTGGCGATAACTCACTGACAACGAAGTTCTTGCTCGTCGAGTGGGTTGGCTAAGAAAATGCACTGTGGACCATTCTGATGGGTGTGTGCCCGGGAGGTTTTCATGCAAACCTTTCTTCAGGACGCGCGTTATGCCTTGCGACAATTGCGCAAAGCGCCCGGCTTCACGCTGGCTGCCGTTCTCACCCTCGCTTTCGGAATAGGAGCTAATTCCGCCGTCTTCAGCGTGATGGATGCGGTCTTGTTTCGTCTGCTGCCGGTCCAGGAGCCGCGATACCTGTACTACGTGCATGAAGCCAACGGGCAGTGGCAACCCCTTGGAGCAGAGAGCACGGGAGATTCGAGCACTTGCTTTTCCGAACCGGTGTTTGAGGCCTTGCGGCAGCGTCACGACGTGTTTGACGACCTAATTGCCTATGTACCGCTTAGCTTTAGCAGAGTGGCGATACGCTATGGCGATATTCCAGAGGAAGCCGAAGCAGACGAAGTCAGTGGCAATTTCTTTAGCGGCCTCAGCGCACCAATTTCGCGAGGACGCGGCTTCACACTTGAGGATGAAAAGAACCACAGCCAGGTAATGGTTCTGAGCTACGACTATTGGACGCGCAGATTTTCCCGAAATCCTTCCATCCTGGGCGAAACTGTCTATGTAAAGAGCATCCCTTTCACCTTGATAGGAATCGCGGAACAGGGTTTTCGGGGCGTGGAGCCGGCCAGCTCGACCGACTTTTGGATACCGCTGCAAAACCGTCCTGAATTGAACGCGTGGGGCGCGCCGGGAGATGGGGACACGCTCTATGGAACGCCGCGCTGGTGGAGTCTGAAGATGATGGCACGCCTGCGATCAAACGTCACGCCACGGCAAGCGCAGAACGCTCTGGCGTCCACCTTCGGAGAAGCGGCGAAGATCGGCGTCGGCAACGTTGATGCGAAAGTATGGAAGCCCCTTCTCGACTTTGTTCCCGCCAAAGGGATTGAAGGATATAACAGCGATTATCGTGAACCCGTGCGCGTATTGATGGGGCTGGTGTTGCTCGTCCTGCTGATCGCCTGCACCAACGTTGCCTTGATGTTGGTTGCGCGAAATACAGTGCGGCAACGTGAATTCAGCCTGAGGCTGGCAATCGGAGCCGGGAGGATTCGTCTTTTTCGGCAGTTAATGGCCGAGAGTGGTCTTCTCGTAATTGCTGGTGCAGGTCTGGGATGGATATTTGCGATCTACGCGACAAGGCTCTTGGCGGTATGGTCGGAAATCGAAACTGGATTGAGCCCCGATCGTAACGTTCTTCTCTTCACGCTGGGAATATCCGCGCTCGCCGCAATCGCCTTTGGACTGGCGCCGCTGTGGAGCGCAGTGAATGCGCCCGTGGCCAGTGTCTTGCGAGCCAGCGCCACAAATCTAACTGCTGATCGACGGCGCGCGCTGGGGGGAAGACTGGTGATGGCGGCGCAGATGGCAATCTGTCTCATGTTGCTGACCGCTGCGGGACTTCTTCTGCGCACACTGCAAAATTATCAAAATCAAAACCTTGGCATGCGTACGCGAGGGCTGATGGTCTTCGGCATCACGCCTCAAGGCACCCAGGGGCGGCAAGAAATTCTCAATTTCTACCACACTGTATTGGAACGCTTGCGCGTGCTGCCCGGCGTGGAATCGGCGACCTTGGTCGAGAACCGGCCGGGAGGAGGATGGACGACAACAATAGCTTGGCTCTCGATGGCGTTGAACAACGCGACGTTTTAGTTCGTTCCAACGACGTGGGAACCGATTTCTTTCACGTCATGGGGATTCCTATTCTTCAGGGCCGCGATATCACTGACGCCGATACGGCAACCAGTCAATCGGTGGTGGTTGTGAATGAAACTCTGGTTCGACGATTTTTCCCGAAGGCCAATCCGCTCGGTCATTCGCTGGGAGACAAGCACCGATGGACGATCGTCGGAGTTGTGAAGGACAGCAAATATCACTCCGCGGATGAAAAGGCCATGCCCATGGCCTATTACCCTTTTGCGCAACGCGAAACCATTGGGCCCATGCAGATTGAGGTTCGAACGCAGGGTGATCCGATGAATTTATTACCCTCCATGCGGCGAGCGGTACGTGATATCAATCCTAACGTTCCGTTAGAACAACCGATGACGCAGCAGGCGCAGTTCGAAGAATCCTATGCGCAGCCTAAAATGTTTGCCCGGCTTGGCGCACTCTTTGGGCTTTTGGCTGCCGTGTTGGTCGCAACCGGCTTGTACGGGACTTTGTCTTATAGAACGAATCGCCGTTTGACGGAAATTGGCGTGCGAATGGCATTAGGAGCGCGCCGCGAGCAGGTTGTGTGGATGGTTGTTCGGGAAAGTCTTTTGCTGGCCATGATTGGATCGGCAACGGGATTGCCGCTGGCTTTTTTCTGCACGCGCTTTCTGCGTTCGATGTTGTACCAGCTATCGCCCTTCGATCCCCTGAGCTTCGTGGGGGCACTCGCCGTCGTGACCTTCATCGCAATATTGGCTTCGCTCTTACCCGCCGGTCGTGCCGCCTCGGCCGACCCTATGCAGGCCCTCAGAACGGAGTGAAAGTAGACCGCCTCCAGGGATTCACGATAGGGAAGGCAGCGCCAAAATCCCGTGCGTCCCGCTTCGGAACAAGCCTGTTACTCAGTCGATTCAATGCCTTTTCCCGAGAGTAATTAGGAGTCATTTCGTGGTATAATTCAATAGTTGCGAGTCTGCCCTAAGTATTAGGAATTTCAATAACTTGAAGTCGTTTGGCGTGCATTTTAAGTGGACTCGAGTCGAGGCAGAATTTCCAGCCGAAATCCAGGGCATCAGTAACATCAGTTCAAAGAGAAATCAGGACATTTTCGCGGAGCGGAATGGCCACTAAAGAAATGAATACTCCCATCGCCGATACCAAAACAAAAAACGGAATCGTAACTCCCATTGCTCCAGCGAATGGCGGAGGCAACGGCAGCAACAATTCTTACAATGCCGACTCCATCAAAGTTCTGGGCGGCATGGAGGCGGTGCGCAAGCGTCCGGCGATGTACATCGGATCGACGGGCGAACTAGGCCTGCATCACCTGGTGTATGAAGTGGTCGACAACTCGGTTGACGAAGCGCTGGCCGGATTCGCCACTAAGATTGAAGTCACCATCCATCTCGACAATTCGATCACGGTGATCGACGACGGCCGCGGTATTCCGGTCGACGATATGGTGATTGACGGGGAGAAGGTTTCCGCGGCGCAAGTGGTGATGACGACGCTGCATGCGGGCGGAAAATTTGATTCGTCGACTTACAAGGTTTCTGGTGGATTGCATGGCGTAGGCGTCTCTTGCGTGAATGCGCTGAGTGAAGATCTAGAGCTGGAGATCTGGCGTGATGGCGCGACCTGGCAGCAAAACTATTCGAAGGGCGACCCCACCAACAAGTTAAAGAAAACGGGCGCGACCAAGAAGCGCGGCACAAAAGTTCATTTCTTGCCCGACCGCTCCATCTTCACTGCAACTGAGTACAACTACGATATCCTGGCGCAGCGCCTGCGCGAGCTCGCCTTCCTGAACAAGGGATTGCTGATCACGCTGACCGATGAGCGCGCCACCGATTCAAAAACCGGCGAGCCCAAGCAAACGGATTTCAAGTACAACGGCGGCATCGCAGAGTTCATCAAGCATCTCAATCGTGGCAAGCAGGTGCTGCACGACAAGCCGATCTACATGGAAGACGACCGCAACGGCGTGCATATGGAGATTGGGCTGCAGTACAACGATGCTTATTCCGAATCGGTGTTCAGCTTCGCCAACAACATCAACACTGTCGATGGGGGTACGCATCTTTCTGGATTCCGCACCGCGCTGACTCGCACGATTAATTATGCCGGGCAGCAGATGGGCCTGTTTAAAGATGTCAAAGAGAATCTTACCGGCGACGACGTGCGCGAAGGCTTGGTCGCCGTGATCAGCGTGAAGCTGCCCCAGCCGCAGTTCGAAGGGCAGACCAAGGGCAAACTGAACTCCGATATTGCCGGCACGGTCACGCAGTTTGTGAACGAACGGCTGGGCGCGTTCTTTGAGCAGAACGCAACCGTAGGGAGGAAGATCATCAACAAGGCAGTCGACGCGGCGCGCGCCCGAGAAGCTGCACGCAAGGCGCGCGATCTGACACGCCGTAAAGGAGCACTCGATTCCGGCGGTTTGCCGGGAAAGCTGGCGGATTGTTCAGAGCGCGATCCGAATCGCTGCGAATTGTTTTTAGTCGAGGGCGAGTCGGCCGGTGGAACCGCCAAACAGGGCCGGGACCGGCGCTTCCAGGCAATCCTGCCGCTGAAGGGCAAAATTCTGAACGTAGAGAAAGCGCGCTATGACAAGATGCTAGCGCACGAAGAAATTCGCGCCATGATTACGGCGCTGGGTACCGGCATCTCGAAAGAGGATTTCGATCCCACGAAAGTGCGCTACGGCAAGATTATCCTGATGACCGATGCGGACGTGGACGGAAGTCACATTCGCACGCTGCTGCTGACGTTTTTCTTTCGCCACATGCAGGAGTTGATCAAGCGCGGCAACGTGTTTATTGCGCAACCACCATTGTTCTCGCTGAAAAAAGGCAAGTCGCAGCAATACATCAAAGACGAGCGGGAGTTCGTCAAAGTGATGGTAAAGCGCGCGGCGGATGGCCTGAGCGTGCGCTACGGCGAGGGCGCGGCCAAGATTGAAGGCAAAGACCTGGCGCGGTTCATGACCGTACTTGACGAGTATCTCGGCTTCTTCGAAAAATTGGACAAGCGCGTGCGCAATGAACGCGTCACCGAACTTATTCCGAAACTCGATTTGGCCAAGCGCGCCGATTTTGAAGGCGACAAAAAGACTCCGCCGAAGAAAATCGAGCGTCTGGAAAAGGAATTGAAGAAGCTTCAGAAAGAAGAAGGCTTCAAGAGCGCGGAGGCACGTTTCGACGAAGAGCATAACCTGTGGGAAGTAAACTTCGTCAACAAGCATGGCGCCGAACACGTCATCAACTGGGTCTTGGCTTCCAGCGCGGAATGCCGCCAGCTGATCTCGAAATACAAGCAGATCGAACCCTATATGGAGCCGCCGTTCGTGGTGGAAACGCTAGCGAAAGCCGCGCCCGCCGCCGGCAATGACGATGCTGCGGATGCGGAGTCGGCCGGCGACGAAGAAAAGTTAGAAAATAAAGCCGCGAAGCCTGCCAAGCGCAAGACCGAGATCGAAGTGGTGGAGAAGACGAATGTTCGCGAGCTTCGCGACTATGTAATCAACGAAGGGCGGAAAGATTTTACGATCCAGCGCTATAAAGGTCTTGGCGAAATGACTGCTCCGCAACTCTGGGAGACGACCATGGATCCTGAGCGGAGAACCCTGCTGAAGGTGCGTCTCGAAGACCTCACCGAGTGCGAGACCATCTTCACCACGCTGATGGGTGAAGATGTGGAAGCGCGGCGCAAGTTCATCGAAGAGAACGCGCTGGATGTGAAGAATTTGGACATCTAAGCCTTATCGCCACGGATCTCCGCGGATTCGCACGGATAAACATCAGGGCGGCCTTCGGGTCGCCCGTTTTGTTTGCGGATACAGCTGCCTACTGACGGCTTACAATGTGCCGTTATGACTCGACTACGCACGGCCTGCTTCATCTTGTCGCTCGCGATTTTGACTGCCACGCCGTTTGCATCCAATTCTTCTCCGGCACCCGCTCCTCCGATGGGATGGAATAGCTGGGATTCCTACGGCACCACGGTGCGCGAAGAGCAAGTCAAAGCCAATGCCGACTGGATGGCGGAACATCTCGCCAAGTATGGATGGAAGTACATCGTGGTCGACATACAGTGGTATGAGCCGAACGCGCAGGGTCACGACTACAAGCCGGGCGCTCCGCTCACCATGGACGAGTATGGCCGCCTGCTGCCGGCGGTGAATCGCTTTCCCTCTTCTGCGAACGGCGCGGGGTTCAAGCCGCTGGCGGATTACGTTCACAGCAAAGGATTGAAGTTTGGCATTCACATCATGCGCGGAATCCCGCGGCAGGCCGTCGAGCGAAATCTTCCCATCAAAGGAACGGCGTATCATGCGGCCGATGTTGCCGATAAAGAAAATGCGTGCCGCTGGAATCCTGATATGTGGGGCCTCGATACCACCAGGCCTGGAGCGCAGGCCTACTACGATTCCATCGCGGAGTTATATGCGTCCTGGGGAGTCGACTTTATCAAAGCGGACGACATGGGCAGCCATCTGTATCAGCCGTCGGAGATGAAAGCTCTGAGCCTTGCGATGCGCAAGACCGGGCGTGCGATGGTGCTGAGCATTTCGCCGGGGCCCGCTCCGATTTCCCAAGCGGAATTTTTCGAGCAGTATGCTCAGATGTGGCGCATCTCGGATGATTTCTGGGATGACTGGAAACTTCTGAGGAAGCAGTTCGACTATGCACGGGACTGGGCGCCGTTCGTGGGCAAGAACGAAACCTGGCCCGATGCAGATATGCTTCCGCTGGGCCGGTTGCGAGTGACCAGTAAAGAAGGCGGCGGGATCTCAACAAAATTCACGCCCGACGAGCAGCAAACGGTGATGACGCTGTGGAGCATTTTTCGGTCGCCGCTAATTTTCGGCGGAGATTTACCCAGCAATGACGCCGCTACGACGGCGCTGATTACGAATCAGGAAGTACTAGATGTCGATCAGAACAGTCGCGGCGGACATCAGGCGCTGGATCGCGGGAACATTCGCGCGTGGGTGGCGGAAGGCGCACATCCCAACGAGCATTACGTAGCGGTGTTTAATCTCGGAGAATCCGACGAGATCGTAGAACTGCGATGGCAGGACCTCGGGATTGAGGCAGGGACGGCGCAAGTGCGAGACTTGTGGCAGCATCGTCCGCTTGGCCGATTGAGTAGAATACAAGTGCGTCTCCGGCCACATGCAAGCGTTTTGTACGCGGTGCAGTGAGATTTGTTTTCGATCTTTTATGCCGGCCTCAAGACAGCGGTGGTGAAAGCGTCTCCGGCGGCTTGTTTGCTTCCAGTTCCGGTTTCTCGCCGCGAAACACACGCGAGATTCCGCGCACGACGCGGCGCATCGGGAGTTCGCCTTTCGCGTCGGCAAAGAAAATTTCACCTGTCCGCGTGCCGCGATAATACCAGCGTCTCAGTAGAGCGAGATGCTCCATGATTTCCATCGCGGGCCGCGCTTTTGCCGGCAGAAATGATTCCAGCGCCGTCGCCACTCGCGACTCCATCGACTGCGACTTTGCGTGCTCTGAAGAATGAATACAGAATGAAGTTGGCCCCGAGATTGTTCCGGTTTGAATCCGGAAAAACTTAACCGAACTGGCTATTTCGCTGGGCTGAATCATCAGAGCTGAGAGACGGTCGAGGCGTTGCACGATCTCGGGGAGCTGACTCAGAATGGGCTTGAGTTTCTCTATCTTTGCGTGGATCGCTGCCGCCTCTTCAAATGCAAGTCTGCCTGATGCGGCTTCACGTTCCGCCGAGAGTTCGCGAGTCAGAGAATCTCCGGCGGAGTCAAAGTAGGCTTGCACTCGCTGAACTTCTGTGGCGTATTCCTGATCGCTGCACCCCTTGAAACAAGGCGCCAGGCACATTTTCATTTCGGAATAAATGCAGCCGGGAAATTTCGGGTCGGGATGCAGATCGTCGACGCAGCGGCGCATGTTGAAGAAGTCGAGCGAATCGTTCATGAACTTCTCGGCGGCAAGGCGCGAAACAAACGGTCCGTAATAGACAGAACGCCCGCCCAGCCGACCCAGCCGCGTAGTGATTGATGCCCTCGGGTATTCGTTTTCGAGATGCAGTTTTACGAAAGGCGCAAAGCGGAAGCGCATGCGATCGGAATAAGTCTTGGGAAAAGTTGCGCGCAGAATGCTGTAGAGCAGGAAGCCAGATTCAAAGTCGGAACGAGTGGGCGCAAACTCGATTACCCGGACGCGATTGCGCAAGTTGAGTTTTTTCGTTCGCTCTTCGACAGGCCCAAGCAGCCGTTGCAAACGTCGCCGCAGATTGGCTGTTTTGCTGACGTAGGGTTCAGCCTCGGGATCCGATCCACGCAGCAGAAATACCGCAGGAGCTGCGGGGACTGCAGAGAGTACCTCCGCATCTCGCTCCGGCGCGAATTCCAAGCGTTGAGTCAGCACGCAATCATTGTAAGCAAGTCTTTACCACGGAGGCACAGAGACACAGAGAACCCTCTGAAAATCGTTTTTCGTTGTCTCGATCTGCGTAGCTGGGTTTTATCTGAAATTGGCACTGCGAAATTTCTGGCGGAAGTCTGTGCCTTCCAGAGTGACAATGCGACACATCTCATGCAACCGCGAACGCATGCGTTCGCCAATCCGGTCTCCCAGGGTTTCGCCGCGGCTCGCAGCCCTGGCGGGTGAAATCGAGCCGGCAGCGCCTGCTGCGGGCTGGTCGTCAAAGTTGGTGGTAATGATCGTCGTACGGTTGTCGTTGTAGCGCGTGTTAAGAATTAAGCTGACCGTGTCCCATACCCACTCGGTCGGTTTCACTGCTCCTAGTTCGTCGAGTACGAGGACTTCGGTTTCGAATATTGGCCGCAGCACATCGAGTTCGGTCGTCTGCACACTCGCGTTGTAAGAGTTCTGAATCTCCTTCAGGAGTTCGCGATAGTCATAGAAGAGGCATGCGATACCGCGATTACTGATCAATTCTTTGAGGATACCAACCGCCAAATGAGTTTTGCCGGTTCCGATCTTGCCAATGATCAAGAGGCCTTTATCACCCCGCGGATCGCATTTCTTGGCAAATCCAGAGGCAATGAAGTGAGCTTCCTCCAGCGACGGGTGGGCTCCGGGAAAGTCGGTATCGTAGTTGGAAAGCTCACAATGTTCATAGCGGCGCGGAATACGGGCGGCGCTCAACAGGGATTGCCCGCGCGCGCGTAATCGGCAGTCGCATCGCCTAACGCGGCGATCGTTGGTGCTGCCGCTAGCGCCCACGGGTTTCCATCCTGTACCTTCGCAAAGCTGGCAAATTTCTGCTGGGGCCTTAATCACCTGATACTCCTCGGTCCACAATACAAGAAACCTAGCTCCGTACGCATTCGTCTTCGTCCGGGGGACTCGCTTCGCTCAGGAGCGAACCCTTCGACTGCGCTCAGGGCATGCTGCGTCCGCTCCTACGTGACGCGTCTCTTCGACTTTGCACCCGAGGGTTGGTTTCGCGCAAGCCGGAAAGCCCATTTACCTGTGTACAACCTGTGAACCAAGGCTGTGCCCTGTGGAGGACATAGGAAAACCGGACAATCAGACCGGAAAGCCGCTCGGGTAGCCCCAATTCAGGCCGTGGGAGTGCAAAACAGGCTTCGGGCGCGGATTTTCACAGTTGACTTTCGCCGCAGACGGAGGAGAATACGAGCCGTCAGGTTTCCCGACTCAGCTCTAGCCGATATTTTCCCGCCTGTTTGGGCTGGATGAGCTAGCCTGGGCATGAAAAGAGACCTGCGAGGAGAATCTTATGAATAAGGCCGATCTGGTTGACAAGATCGCAGGCGCGTGTGAAATCAGCAAAGCGCAGGCCACGACCGCCATTGATACCACCGTGGACAGCATCACCTCCGCACTCCGTAAAGGAGACCGGGTAGCATTGATTGGATTCGGAACCTTCTCAGTGTCGCAGAGAAAAGCGCGCAACGGTCGCAACCCGCAAACCGGCGCCACCATTAAAATTGCGGCGCGCAAAGTCGCAAAGTTCAGCCCCGGCGCTGAACTGAAGAAGTCTGTAAATAAGAAGTAGTCGTACAAAGTGAGAATCAAAGGAACGGCAGGGGGTCGGCCCTGCCGTTTTGTTGCAAGAGACTTCGAATTCGCGGCAATCGACAACCATGCAGACGGCTTCCTTCATCGCCAAGAGAACGCTGACACTGCTTGCGCTGCTGACCCTTCTGGCGGCACAAGGAAACCCACGGTTGCCATTCGGGACTTGGCGCCGCCTTTCGGATACGCCTGTGATTGCTCCTCGCGGTAGTGGTTGGGAGTCGGCTGGGACATTCAATCCCGCGGTAATCATGCGTGGAGAAAAGATTGCAATGCTTTACCGCGCACAAGATAAGCAAGGCACGTCCCGCCTTGGGTATGCCGAGAGCTCCGACGGAGTCCACTTCGTGCGGCGAGAGGATCCCGTGCTTAGCCCCGCCGAAGAATACGAGAAAGACGGCGGTGTTGAAGATCCGCGACTGGTGCATTTCGGCCATACCTACTATCTGACCTATACGGGCTACAACAAAAAGGACGCGCAACTCTGCCTTGCGACTTCAACCGACCTCATTCATTGGGAACGTAAAGGTGTCATCATTCCAGCCGACAAAGGAAACTGGAATGTGAAGTGGACAAAGTCGGGTGCAATCGTTCCGGGACAAATCGCGGGAAAGTATTGGATGTATTTCCTGGGCACGAGCGCCGACAACAAAGATCAGGCGGGCTTGGCATCTTCCACCGATTTGCTTCACTGGACCGAGGCCAGTCAGGTTCCCGTATTGCCCGTCAGGACGGCTCGTTTCGATTCGAGGGTTGCTGAACCGGGCCCGCCGGCTATCGTCACACCCAGCGGGATCGTTCTGATTTACAACGGCGCAGATGACAAGCTGGTGTATCGCACCGGTGTTGCGATCTTTGATCGCAATGCTCCATGGAAATTGCTTTGGCGAAGTGACGAGCCGGTTTTTTCTCCCGGGCAAGATTGGGAGAAAGTTGGCCAAGTCCCTAACGTAGTGTTCGTGGAAGGCATGGTGCAACAGGGCAATCGATATTTGTTCTATTACGGCGGCGCAGATAAGTACGTCGGCGTGATCGAAGCTGCGATAAGGTAAAGAGCTGAGCTGATTGTTCAATCGAGCGAGTTCCTGAATGCAGCGTGCCCAGACGCGCTCGTGTGAAGCAACGACGCCGTCTTATAACTCTCTTTCACGGCTCGTCCATTGAGCGGCTGAAGCGGCCGCACATCGTGCGGATAAATCAACGCCAGACAACAAGATCAGGCAGGCGTCTCTTCCGTCGATGTGCTTTACTGGACGGTAGTGGACCAGTTGAAACTGGTCCACTACCTACTGGACCGAGGCCATGCAGGTTCCGGTATTATCTGTCAGGCTGGGCCGCTTTGATTCACGCCTCGCCGAACCTCGATCGCCGCCCATCTTTACGCCCAGCGGAATCGTTCTGCTCTACAGCGGCGCCGATCTTGTCGGAGGATTCGATGATAAAAATCGTGTTGCTTCTGGCAGTCGTGATTGTGCTGGTCGTGCTGGTCCCGCGTTTGTTATCTCATTCAGCCGCGCCCTCTGAGGGAACGGACGCACCGGGTTTTACTTTGCCTTCGCAGGACTCCTCGCTTGTCAGCTTGCGGGATTACAGGGGAAAGTGGGTCGTACTTTATTTCTATCCCAAAGACCAGACGCCGGGGTGTTCGCGGGAAGCCCACAACTTTCAGATCGATCAGCCGAAGTATGCTGAACGTAACGCGGTCGTACTTGGCGTAAGCCTCGACAGTGTAGACTCGCACAAAAAGTTTTGCGCCAAAGAGGGGTTGAACTTCAAACTGCTGGCCGATACCGAACACAAAGTGGCTGATTCGTACGGATCGCTAACCAATCTCGGCGTGGCAAAATTTGCTGCACGACATACCTTTGTTATCGATCCCAACGGCAAAATCGCAAAGACATATACGAGCGTCGACCCGGTCAAGCACAGCGCGGAAGTTCTCGCGGAATTGGATCAGCTCCAGAAATCCGAGGCGGCGAAGCGCTAGCGACAAAAATGTGGGGCCCTCGGCTGTCCAGCGGCGCGCAGCCGCCGCGGGGTTTTCGCTTCGTAATCACAATCCAGTTCAAAGTAAACTGTGAGCGTGGCAACTGCAGCCAGAAACGACGTCCCCAGGAATGAAGTGCACGATCGCGCCGACTATCGCTTCCCGCCCGGCTTTGAGCGAAACCTCCTCTGGTTTGCCTTCCGTAGATTTCGGCCTGCGAATCCTATCCTGCTATTCCAGCACCTGGCTAAGGAGTACGGCGACATCGCACACTACAAGATCGGCTGGAACCATATCGTCTTTCTGAATCATCCCGACTACATTCGCGAAGTGCTGGTAGTGCAAAACGACAACTTCATAAAAGAACGCACCGTGCAGCGCACAAGAATGTTGCTGGGCAAAGGCATGATCACGAGTGAAGGCGCGCAACATCGCGCACAGCGACAGGTGGCACAACCTGCGTTCCATCGCCAGCGTATCCCCGAATATGCGAGTGCGATCGTGAGAGAAGCGGCGCGATTGCGTAACCGATGGCGGCCTGGGGAGCAACGTGACACTGCCATCGACATGATGCATTTGACGCTGAATGTGGTCTCCGAAACCCTGTTCGCCGCCGACCTTCGACAAGAAGTGGATGAACTGGCAAGCGCCATTAACCGCATCATGGGTCTTTACAATTTTCTTGTGATGTTGCCGGCTGCGGAGTGGCTGGTGCACATGCGGCCTCCCGGTCTGGCAGCATTCGTCAGAGCGCGAAAGCGCATTGATGCCGTCGTCTACCGTATGATTGCCGCGCACCGTCAACGGCAAGACTCGACCCGTGGCAGCAGTCTGCTCGATCTCATGCTCGCCGCAACTCCCGATGAAGATCCAGCCGCGGAGCAGTCCTTGCGCGATCAAGTGAT
>Ga0182024_10000573_pt1 | contig 95287 bp, 86 predicted proteins | sample P32metaG_FD_120480 | JGI IMG/M metagenome (GOLD analysis project Ga0182024, IMG submission 120480) | Permafrost microbial communities from Stordalen Mire, Sweden - P3-2 metaG (Illumina Assembly) | ecosystem: Environmental > Terrestrial > Soil > Wetlands > Permafrost | place: Sweden: Stordalen... | reverse complement strand
TGACGATGGCCAGAGCGGAGCGCCAGTCAGCCCAGAGTCGTGACAGCCAGACCCACAGAAGCCGGTTACCCGAGTCCAAAGGAAGCCGTTTCCGACCCCGTTGCAGGACTATGATCTGGTGGCAAAGGGCCAGGTTTTCTGCTTGCAAGGCAGCCCGGCTCTTAAGGCAGTCACACCTCGCCGTCTGCGCTGATTTTGAATGTGATTGCGGATCGGACCCCTCAATTCACCATGAAAGGCACGTTGCTGGAAAGCGTGCCGCCGGGCGTTACCACTTGGACAGTGCCCGTTGTTGCGCCGGCGGGTACGGTGGTCGTGACTTCGGATTTCGATTTCACCGTAAACGTAGCCGCTGTGCCGTTAAAGGTGACGCTGGTCGCGCCGATAAGATTGGTCCCCAGAATATTGACGGCTACTCCGACGTTGCCGGAGGTCGGCTGTGCTTCCACAAATGGGACCAGCCCCACAGACAGGCTGAAGACCGTGCCACAGCCATCGTAGCAGGCGTTGCTGGAGCCGCCATAACCCGTTGTGCCGTAGAGTTTTCCATTAGTGTCCTGGAAGACCGCCCCCAAGGGTTGGTAGCCGTCCGTGCAACTGTTTTGCGAACAAAAACTGTAAAGCGTGGTTAACTCGCCAGTTGGGGTGATTTTGAACACCGTTCCATTGCTGTTGGCACCGCCAATGAACGTTGTCCCGTAAAAGTTCCCGTCGCTGCCCTGGATCAGCCCCGCGAAAAGTGTGTCGCCGTCCGCGCAACCGCTTTGCGAGCAGAAGCTGTGGAGCGTGGTCAACTGTCCAGTTGGAGCGATCTTGAAGACCGTACCGTAAAAAACGTTGGCCCCGCCGCTTTCAGTCGTTCCGTAGAAGTCCCCGTCAGTGCCCTGAACTAGCGCATTAGGGACGTCGCCGTCTGTCCCCTCGAAGCTGTGCAGTGTGGCCAGCTCGCCACTTGGGGTGATTTTGAAGACCGTCCCATCGTCGTTGGCCCCCCCATACTGAGTTGTTCCATAGAAATTCCCATCGTTCCCTTGCACGAGTCCCGAACTGGGGTTGCGCCCGTCTGGGCAATGGCTTTGCATGCAGAAGCGGTAAAGTGTGGTCAGCTCGCCGCTGGGGGTAATCTTAAAGACAGTTCCAATGCCGCTGACCCCGCCTGCACTGGTTGTTCCGTACCAGTTTCCGTCAGTGCCCAAGACCAGCCCCGCTGAGGGGTCGGAACCGTCCGTGCAGTCGCCGTGGGGGCAAAAGCTGTAAAGTGTTTTCAATACGCCATCGGGTGTGCTTTTGAAGATTGTCCCATGGCCGCTGCCCCCAGCATCCGTTGTCCCATAAAGATCGCCATCGGAGCCTTGGGCCAGCGCACCTAGTGGGGAAGCGCCGTCACTGCAATGGCTGTTATTGGGGCAAAAAGTATATAGCGTAGTCAGCGTCCCACTCGATGTAATTTTGAATATCGTGCCTCGGGCGCTAGTCCCGCTGGCTGCCGTTGTCCCGTAGAGGTTCCCATTAGTGGCCTGGACCAACGCCGCTCTGGGGTAGGAGCCGTCCGTGCCGTTGAAGCTGTGCAGCGTCGTTAAAGTTTGCCCAGGCAGAATGATCGCCCCTGTTGCCCACAATAAAAAGATACCGCACGCCTTGGTCACACACCTGGGTTTGTTCACGTTACCCTCTTTGCCGCTCCGCGACTCTTGGCTCTGACTATGAATGCACCGGCACGATATTACTGTGCTTGGCCTTATCAACCAAACGGAAAGATTCTGAAAGCTCCGCCCAAGGCGCGACCCCGAAGATCACTCCGCACAACTTTCCTCAGAGCCTTCGCACGACCCGATGGTACCTCCCTGCATCGTGGTGCCGTATAGGTTTCCCGCCTGGTCTACATAAGCCACGCGCCTGTTATCGGGAGGAGCTAGCCTTTTGATCCTTGATCTGCAGTTCGTTCACCACCTGTCCCAAATTAGGCACTGCTTTCGCGATTGTTTCCGCATACGCGCGCCTGGATTCAGAGTTGACTTCTCCGGTTAAGGTGACGACACCATTTTTAACATCGTATTTAACCCTTTTGTCCAGGTGATTTTGGATAAGGGCCGCATCCAAGTTCTTTTCGATTCCATCGTCGAGATCCGAGTTCACAGCCTTTGCTTCCTTTTCGACACCTGAAGGAATAACGGCAATCTGATCGGCGACAACTTGTGCGCCAGCGATGGATTTGGCAATGGATTCTGCCTGCGATTTGTCGCCGTCACTCGCGACCTGTCCGCCCAGGGTTACTACACCCTTGTCGCGATCCTGACTGACGGAGACGTCCTTAAGGCCGGCTTGATCTATGGACTTGCGAATACTGTCGGAAACATCGGGTGATTTCGTGGCCGTCCCTGAACATCCGACCAGACCCCCGACAGTGAGCACCGTGAGCCCCGTTACCAATAATCGAAGCCTCATCAGTTTCTCCTTTCATCGAATCTGGATGGAATCTCCAGCGATGATGAAACTACAATTTCGGCGAATAGCATCCTTAGCGGGCGGCAACGCCTTCCGAGATTCCAATCGCTATCCCGGCGACAAGAGGGTCGCTTAATATTTGGGATTCGTCCATCAGGCGTAGTCCCTAAGGAACGTCATGTATGCTGTCGAAAACATGAACCGGGCGATCGAAGCAAAGGTCAGGCGGCCCCCAGAGCCAGACGCACCGATTTTGCCGAAACTCACGGGTGACACATCTGCAGGAGATCAGCACCGCGCCCAGCTTTTCCGCATCGCGCAGCACGTCATCGCCCGCGCGAATATGCCAGTCGAGCGTTAAATTGCCACGGGCATCTGGGGAGACACTCTTACCGTCACACCGGCAGAAGGAGGCAACCATGCGGCGCTGCAGGGGGATTCTGACCGTACTGATTTTTCAATCGTGTAGAACGACACTCAGAAGCGAGCTGTTAATTTCCAGGCTGCCGTTGTATTTGATGAAGCCCAGCTTTCTAAATTTGTTCATGAAGAAATTGATCCGGGATCGGGTGGTGCCCACCATTTCGGCCAGCGTTTCCTGGGATACGCTGTGAAGCACCTTTTGCGGCTCTGAATCCTTCCCGTAGCGAGCCAACAGCAGCAGGGTGCGAGCCAGGCGTTTCTCGCTGGAGTTAAAAAGCTGGTCCACCAAATCCTCCTCGATGCGAATATTTCGCGTCAGCATGTAAGATACGAAGAGATCGGAAAAGGAATGTTCCGCGTGAAGCACGCGAATCATTTCACTCTTTTTGACGACCAGTGCACTTACAGGAGTGATTGCGGTCGCCGTACCCATGCGAACAGTCTGTCCGGCAAGGCAACCCTCACCCAGGAAATCACCCGGCCCAAGCATGGCCACCACTGCTTCCTTGCCAACGTCATTGACCACCGAGAGCTTTACACCGCCTTTCTGGATGTAGATGACGTGATGAGCGGCGTCGCCCTGGGAGAATATCGATTCCCGCCTGTGAAATTCGGTGACCTTTCTCGCCAGAGCAGTTGAATTCAGGAAAGTGTCGACGTCGAACGTGGGCGGAATCTTCAATTTCCCCGTGGATGAACCTGACGCCGTTTTCGCGGGCGATATGGCGTCTCGCCTGGAAATCTCGGTCACCTTTTTCAAAAGATCGGGTGGACATAGGGCATACTTGTCGTGAGACGCGAGTGGGCTCTTGGATTTCGGCTTAGACGACTCTAATGCTGTTTTCATAGGCAGCGCCTTTTACACTATGCTAGCAAAATAATCGGCCCAGCGACAAGCTTTATCGCACCACCCACATGCTCCCGCCTCACTGCGCGCAGGGGGGCCATGCTCTCCAGAGCAAGCGTTCACGCCCAGATGTAATTATTGGTAGGCACAGGGCATTCAGAAGCCTGCGAACGCTTCGTTGACAATGCCCTCGATCAACGTCACTTCCTCATCGCGTAGTTTCTTGCACTCGCCCTCACGGCATTTTTTGGACAGAGTTCCATTGTTCTGTCTGATGAACATCACCAGGTTTTCAGCAACCCGGTCCGGCATTTCGACCGCATCCATGATGCGGCGGATCGCTTCGTCGTGACGGCGCAGATAGTCGATCTCGCGGGGCAGGTCCTCTTCAACGGTGCGTCCAACGCACGCATACAGAAACTCCGCCTCCCCCGTACAATCGAAATAACGGTAGAGATCGGCAGTCTCGTTGAGCACCTCGACGTTGCGCTCAGGTGTGCTCCGCCATTCGATGAAGGGCATCAGCGGGCCGGAATGGCCCTGCAAAGTTGTGCGGTAATCATCAATGCGGTTCAGTATCACGGACGAAACCGGGAAGATCATCCCCGGTGGCGTAAACTTCCGGTCAGCAAGGACATGATGGATTAGGCAACGATGCATACGGCCGTTCCCGTCTTGGAACGGGTGGACATAGACAAACCCGAAAGCAGTTGCCGCCGCCTTCAGCACCGGATCAACGCCATCGTCGCGCATGCGATCGTTCGCCGCCAGCAAGCCACCCATGAGATCGTCCAGATTATCAGGACGGGCTCCGATGAATTCCGGGAGCGGATCGCCATTGTGGTCTCGTTCGCCCAAAAAGCCGCCGTCAGGACGCAGGCCTGGGCGTACGAATCGAGTATCCTCGATGAGGACGCGCTGAAGGCGAATGATTTCATCAAGCGTGAGCCGGTTTTTGCCGGCTTGCTGGACCGCGCGGCCCCATCTCTCCAGCCGGTTGCGCGGCGGACGCTCTCCCTCAATCTCGAAGCTGGCCCGGCTGTCGGCCAGCAGCATGAAGCTGGCGGCTCGCGCAACCAGATGGGCTCCTGTGCGTCCCACGGTTTCCCGTGCCTTGGCGGCGAGGTCGCGTGCCATGAATTCCGTGAGCGCTTTGGTGCGCCGGATGATCGGGCAGAACCGGCCGGTGCCCAATAGATTGTCGCGCACGCGATGCCGTTTCGAGAGGCGCGGCTTGCCTGTGAAATACGTCTCCGGGTCAAGAACATCGATAGCCGCAGCGTTTGGCGCGTCGTCCACAGCCAGCGTGCGATCAGTAAGAGTTTCGTAGAGATACCACGCGCGCCTCGCCGGAATGCCCGTGGGCGCGGCCCGGACGATGGCTTGGACCTCCGCCGCCGGTACCGCCTCGAAGACGCGCTTTAGGATCAGGAGATCGATGTTTTCATGACGGAGCGCAAAGGCCAAGTGATCGGCAAAGGTTTCGCCGGGCCAGTAGCGTTTATCAAAGACGGTCCAAGCCCCCTCTTCTCGGTGGCTACCCCGAACGTGTTGCTCAGAGATACAACTCGGTCGCCGAATCGGCGCTGGAATGGCGAGCTCGTGCACGAGCGCCGCCCATCCGGCTAGTCTGCCACCGTCGGGGACCGTCTTCTCCTGGAAGATGGCAATAGGGGCTTTTGCAAATCTCATCGGTCGAAATCCTTTTTCTTTAGTCGAAAACAACCATAATAGTTAGAATGTTGTCGAAAACTACAATATCACGACTGGCCGTCGAAATCCATTGATCACTGTCGAAAAATGCCAGAAATGCGATCCTCAGATGGGAGCCCTTCTCAATAAAGCCTGAACCTTAGCCGAAGATATCCATGGATGGTCATACCCTGTCGAAGGCCGCAAGATTTGCATGGAAGCTCTCGAAAAAGCAAAAATCGCGCGAGAACATTATTCCTTTTCGGGAGTTCCTGGGCCGACTTGGATACAAAAGGCCTCGGTGGCGATCCGCTCCCTGCCGTGTTCCGCTTCCTCTCCGAAGACCGGTCGCCCTGGATCGCGCGCTTCTGCACATGCACGAGCGTTGGCCGGGGCTGCGATTCGAGATGAGGCCGGGGTATATGGATATGGTTTGAAAGGGCCTACCGAGGCTCGCTGCCAACAATGGCTTCGAGAAAAAACCCAATTGGGTCGAGCTTCTGGATGCTGCACCAACGTCAAGGTCAAGAGGCTGTTTCTGTGGCTGGCGGAGAAAAATAAAGGCCCCTGGCTGAAAAAATAGATTTGGGGAAGTTCAGTATGGGAAGTGGGGCGTTAGGTTCCGGCAAGCGCGTGATCGCCAATCGGGGGAAGCTTGACCCCAAATACCTGATAACAGTGCCGCGCGCCGCTTCGGAGGGTACGTATGAATAAAGGCAGTCTTTATTACAGGCAGGTGAGGCTACTGGTGCGTTTGCTACCGATCATAGCCAAAGAATCCTGCTTTGCCCTCAAGGGCGGCACGGCCGTCAACCTGTTTGTACGTGACCTGCCGCGACTGTCTGTTGACATTGATCTGGTTTATCTGCCGCTCACGCAGCCTGCGGTATGTCGTGAAGCGGGGATGCACGGCAAGCCAGCGCGAGATCGTTGCTGGATTGACGGTGTGGCCGCGACGTGAGGACAGACGGCGGCTGGTTTCATCGAGCGAGAAGCCGCGATTGTATGTGGAAAGCGCATCAAGGATTTCATGGAGGGGATATGTCTTGTTGCGCAGAGCACGCGGGCCGGGCGTGAAAGTGCGGCGGCACGACCCGCAGCGATACAGTCGGATCGTTTCGAGCTTCTTGGCGCGGCTTCCCTTCGGCGCAACTCTCCGGCTGTCGCATGACGGGCAGCGCTCGGGCGGCTTGATGGCGATTGGGCTTCGCGACTGCTTCTTGGGTCGCGCGGGGCATCCGGAGTCTATAGCATGGCCCGTATTGGCGGTAACGGATTTGCAAGGCGGCTGGCGGGATGGGCAGGTAACGGATTTGCAAGGGGAGGGGGGCCGCAGAGCGGTCACAGATTTGCAAGATTCCGGGTCGAAAATGGATGCGGGGGCAAGGGATTGGCCGCCGCGGTCGCGCACCTCCGCATGTGGTATGAAACCACTAGGCAGGGCGCGCCAGGCACTACCATGGGGGGGCGTTGGGTCGGATTATTATTTCTTCTTCGTTATTTTTATTTTTGGAAATTTTCGCTTAACCGCGGCAACAACGGAGGCGTGCTCCGGCTTTCCCGAGCTCCTCGCCAAAGCATCTCGTGCGTGAGTGGCATCAGCGATCGGATATTTTCTGGCACCTTTTTCCACGAAGTCCGATTTCGGAAGTTTTTTTCTCGCAGCAGTAGTTAATTTGGCCACTGTCGATGATTCTCCTCTTGGAAGGACTTGGCCCGAATTTCCGTTTTGACCTTCCGACCAATAGCGTACACCCGAAACGGACAGAACAGGAGTGGCTGTATTCGTCCACATGATTAGTGACACTTTTGAATTCTAAGTTTGGGATTGCTGAACCGCTGAAGTAACTCGGCGGGAGTGGCGTAGCCGAGGGCCTGACGGGCGCGAAGGCGAAGCAGAATTGGTGGGATTATTTAGGAAAAAACGCTGTCAGAAATCATTGCCCATTTCTTTGCCCAAACTGCTGCCGACTGCGCCCGAATGATGCCATTTTACCTTACTAATGCCGCCGTAACTCGCTGAAAACACAGGAGCCCGACTAATGAGCGCCGCATCCGGAGACCAGCGCTCTATCCAGCTGAGCTACAGGCGCGCGGGGAATAGTGCAGCGCATTGAGCGGGCACGCACTCATATTCTACCGCATTCTACAGCGCGAATGATGCCGGGCCAAGCAAACCGAAAAACGCGCCGGGCCATATTTCGAGGCGGTGGAACGTCAAGTGTACACTGGCGGCATGGCCCGGCAGCCTCTGGGACAGCATTTTCTGGCGAGCGACGAATGGCGCGATCGCGTGATCCAAGAGCTTGGCGCGATCGCCTATGCGGCCAAGAATAATCGCAGCATTAATTTCGAAAACGCAGCTATAGACGGCAGCGCTCAGGGCGTTATAAATCCAGCACCACTGGCGAATGACAATGTGAATATCCCTTGGATCGAAATCGGCGCGGGCCACGGCGAAATGACCGAGCAACTTGCGGCGATTGGGGCCGGAGGCGGGGCGCGCGGGGACAGCCGCGTGATTGCCATTGAGACAGATGAGCACCTCGCGGCAAAGCTGAGAGCCAGAAAAATCCCCGAAGTAGAAGTGGTTCACGCCGACGTTTTATCGTCGGATCTGGCCTCACTGGCGGGCGGCGACTTTCGCGTGTACGGCAATCTGCCGTATTACATTACGTCGCCAATCCTCCATCATCTACTGGAAAATTTCCGCGCGCACATTCGCGACATACACATCGTCATCCAGTGGGAAGTGGCCGAGCGCATTGCAGCCAGCCCGGGCAGCCGCGCCTATGGATACCTGTCGGCTTTCTGCCAATTCCATACGCGCCCCGAAATATTATTGCGAATTCCTTCGGACGCGTTTGAACCGCCTCCCAAGGTTAGTTCGGCGCTTATTCGGCTTACCTTGCCTGGTGAGGGCGAACAACTGGGTATCTCCGGTGCGGACGTGCCAGCATTTTTTGCGCTGGTGAAAACCTGTTTTGCTCACAAACGCAAGAATCTGCGGAACAATCTCCGAAGCATCGGCCCTGATGCCGCCATTGCGGAGGCTCTTGCCGTCACACAAATTCCCCCGACATCACGCGCTGAACAAATCCCGTTGAACAAAATGGCTGCGTTATTTAACGCGCTACGAGCCAAGACCGCGAGTACCTGACACTTCCGCTGGTGTAACTCAATACCCGCTTTGGACATAAGCGCCTCGCCAGAATTTTCGAAACAGTGCTTGCATATATATAAGTCTGTTCCATAATGCAAAGCACCAGCTAGGGGCACGGTCCAGTCCGAAGTAGGGTTTACGGAAGCCCCAAAATTCCGTCTGGGGAACGATGGCGCAGGGATTTCATATTAGTCCGGCCGTTTTTGCACGACATTCCGCTCTTCACGATGCGCATGGACGTGCCGTCGCGAAAAATCTGTTGCCGGTTAATTCTACACCGCCGGATTTCAATGCCTTGCGCGATTTGCCGGCCGGCTTCGGCGCTCTGCTGGGGGCCCTTCACCGTGTCTTCACACCCTGGCAGCGCGATTTAATCGCCCGCCGCCAGAGGGCCTTACATGCGGCCCACGAAGGGCATCTTCCCGACTACTTGCCGCCATCGCCAGCCACACAGCAGGACTGGCACATTGAATTGCCCACGTGGTGCCAGGATCAGCGCAATCAAATGACCGGGCCAGCCGACGACGCCGAGCTGGTGGTAAAGATGCTGAATTCCGGGGCGCCAGGGGTGATGTTGGACCTGGAAGACTCCATGGCCAACACATGGGATTGCCTGGCGCGGGGCATTGCAAATATTGCTTCCGCGCTGCATGGCGAACTTTCCTACGCGGATCGCAAACGCGACCGCGTGGTAGGCATTAATAAAAGTACCACGGCGATTTTTATTCGGCCGCGCGGCCTGCATCTTCACCAAGCCGGCGTGCTGTCGAACGAGAGCCTGCCTGCTTCGCTTTTCGATGTCGCACTGGTTGCTTCACGGATTGATCCGGCGCGGCTGAAGCATCCGCTCACCTTCTACATTCCGAAATCGGAGTCCGCAGACGAAGCTCTTTGGTGGCGCGATCTTTTTTGCGCTATCGCCCGCGCCTACGGCTGGCCTACGGATTTCATAAAGTGCATGGCCCTGGTGGAGTCACACCCGCTGGCCTACCAAATGGAGGAGTTTGCGTGGAATTTGCGCGAACACCTGCTTGGCCTGAATCTCGGCCGTTGGGATTACATGGCCAGCTTGATCCATTTCAATCTGCAGGATCCGAAGTGGGTGCTGCCCGACCGCAACACAATTCCGCACGATGTGCCGTTTTTTCAAAACCTTCGCACGCTTCTCCCGGAGATCTGCCATAAGCATGGGATGCTGGCGATTGGCGGCATGACCGCGCTCTATCCCAGCCGCGAAGATTCAGAGTTGAATACCCGCGCCCTGGCCGCGCTCGAAAAGGACAAGCGCAATGAAGCTCTCTGCTTGATGGACGGCGCCTGGACAGGCCATCCCGATCAAAATGAAATTGCGGTGAGCCAGTTCCCTGCGCCCAATCAATTGTCTGCCCGGCCAAACAACTTCGCGGCGCACCCAAATCTTCGACCCACGCCGACAGAAGTAGGGGCAAGAACTGTTGCGGGCACGCGCGCTGCTGTCCGCACAGTGATTCGCTATCGCAACGGAGTGCTCAATGGGCGCGGCGCCAGCCTGCTCGACGGCTACATGGAAGATCTGGCCACCGATCGCATCTACCGGTTGATGATTGCCCAACGGATGCTCCATCGTAAATCCGTTTCGATTGACGATTCGAATGGCCAGACCGTGCCGCATACTCCGGAAGTGATTACGCGTATTTTCGATGAAGAGCTCGACCTCATTTTGCGTGAATTGGGATCCGACGCTTCGGAAGTATCGCGCGAGCGTTGCCGCCAAGCGCGAGCCTTGAGCGAGCGGATGATTTTGAGCGGAGAATTTAACCCAGCCTGAACCAGCAGCACTGCAAAGCGGAGGCAATCATGTCTGTTAACGGCGAAACAGCAAAATTGGAAGCAAGCTGGGTGGCGGATCCCAGATGGGCGGGAGTGACGCGAACATATTCCGCGCAAGACGTTGACCGCCTTTGCGGCAGCGTTCGCATTGAGCACACGCTGGCGCGCCTTGGCGCGCAACGTCTCTGGAATCTGCTCACCAGGCAGCCTTACATTCATGCCCTCGGCGCTCTCACCGGCAACCAGGCCGTGGAGATGGTGCTCGCCGGACTGCAGGCAATTTATGTGAGCGGCTGGCAAGTCGCCGCCGACGCCAATACCGCCGGTGAAATGTATCCGGACCAGAGCTTGTATCCGGTGGACAGCGTCCCCGCCGTTTGCCGGCGAATCAATCGCGCGTTCCAGCGCGCGGATGAGATTGACCATTCCGAAGGCCGTGAGGACATTCACTGGTTCGCGCCGCTAGTCGCCGATGCGGAGGCGGGCTTCGGCGGTTGTCTAAACGCGTTTGAGCTGACCAAAGCCATGATCGAAGCGGGCGCGGCAGCCATCCATTTCGAGGATCAGCTTTCCTCGGCGAAGAAATGCGGGCACATGGGCGGAAAAGTTCTAGTGCCTACAGGCGAATTCATTCAAAAACTCATCGCCGCGCGACTGGCTGCCGACGTCGCTGGCGCGCCCACGCTCCTCATCGCCCGCACCGACGCCAACGGCGCGAAATTGATTCGCAGCGATTTCGACGAACTTGACAAACCGTTTATCACCGGCGAGCGCACGTCCGAAGGGGATTTTGGCCTCCGTGGCGGCTTGGACGCGGCCATCGCCCGCGGAATCGCTTACGCGCCCTATGCGGATTTGATCTGGTGCGAGACTTCCACACCCGATCTCGCTGAAGCGCGGCGCTTCGCTGAAGGCCTCCACCACGCCAGCCCAGGAAAGATGCTGGCCTACAATTGCTCGCCGTCGTTCAATTGGACCGCCAAACTTGATGCGCCCACGATTGCGAAATTCCAGCGGGAGCTGGGAGCCATGGGATACAAGTTCCAGTTCATCACGCTGGCCGGATTTCATTCGCTAAATCTTTCCATGTTCGATCTCGCGCGCAATTACCGCGACGCAGGGATGACCGCTTACGCCAAGCTCCAGCAGGAGGAATTCCGGCTGCAGGACCAGGCGGGTTATCGTGCTGTCCGGCACCAACGTTTTGTCGGCACTGGATATTTTGACGAGGTGACGCAGGTAATTACCGGCGGAAAATCAGCGAAGACAGCGCTCAGCGGTTCTACAGAGGAGGAGCAATTTTCCGGCGCCGCGTCTAGCGGCACATCGGTCGCCAAGGCCGCCCCGGCACCAACGGCGATAGCCGGACCGGCACCGACACGCTCAAAAGTTGCGCCCTCCGCCTGATGTATCGCTGAGAGCCTTAACTGGGCGAAACCCGCGCCGCGCAAAGTATTACGTTCTGAAACTTTGCACGGCCTCGGTCTCGGTAGGATAGACGTCAAAAACGGTAAAAAGCCTGGTCATCTGTATCATCTTGGCGAACAAGGTCCCGAGTTGCGCCAGTTTTAATGTGGTACCTCCCGCTCGTGCGCTGGCATATACCGCTACCAATGTTCCCAAGCCCGCACTGTCAATGTAGCTGACGTGCTCCATGTTGAGCACGATCTTGGTCTTCCCCTCCGCCAGCAAAGATTTCATCTGTTCGCGAAAGGCATTGCTTTCCGAACCCAACACGATTCGACCATCAATTTTCAAGATGGTGACTCCATCGGATTCGAGTTCTAACATTCGCAGTGACAAGCTTGTTCCTCCCTGTATTCGTGCGTTCACTTGCCTCTCAGCATGGACGGCGCCGGATGCGAAAAGCTAAAATCACATTCCGCAAGCCAGAATTCGAACAAAATCGTATCTGAACGATAACGCAGGCTGCGCGTATGCACAAGAACGGCAATGGTTGCGGCTTAACCCGTTACCGCGTAGTGTTCCAATTTGGAAGTGGCAACAGCCCACTTGGGAGGGACTGTGGCCCTATTTGTGGTTTTCGTATTGGGACTTGTCGTTTCCCAGGTCTTTTCGGACTGGCGCCGCACTCATCACGGCTTCGCGCTCGCGGGTCGCGATGGCGGTTTGGCTGTGGGGGCTGTTTTTGCCGCGGCCATGGCAACGGGAATTTCCCTGTTTGAACAAAAAACGGCTGGCGAATGGCCCATTCATAACGGATCGAGCTTTTTCTGGCCGCAGGTGATCTTTACCCTGGTCACGATGGGCATCGTGGCCTTTGCTATCCGCAAGAAGCGCGCGCCAGTCATTATCGCCCTCGCGGCCATCCTGAGCGTCGTGCTTTGCCTCTCCCTCGCGCTACTCACTTAAGCAAAGGATCGCCTAAAAGAAAAAATGCGGCAGCACGGGGGCATGCAGGTACGCGCCCGGTACCAGCGGCATTCCCGCAAAAGACGCAGCGTAGGCTAGAAGCGAGTAACTTCGGTGAAGTGGAAATCGCGGACCTTCATGGCGGGTACTACCATGTCGAACGATTCCTCGCCCGAGGCTCGGACCGCGGGACTCAGCGCTTCCACATTACAAAGCATCGCGATCAGACTTTGATTGAAGCGAAAATTGCGTATGCCGCAAACTACCGCGCCATTTTCCACCAGAAAAGTCCCATCTCGCGTCATGCCGGTCATGATTTTTTCGTAGGGCTCCACTTCCCGTATGTACCACAGGCGTGTGACCAGAATTCCGCGCTCAGTAGTGCGAATCATTTCCTCCACGGAACTATCGCCGCCAGCAAACACCAAATTCATCGGCGCTTCGCCATATTCATTGGGCAGAGCGAAACCGTGGCCGGTGGGCCGGGCCTTCATTTTGCGCGCAGTGGCCCGGGCATAGACAAGATTTCGGGGCAAGCCATTTTCGACCAGCAACACGCGTTGCCTGGCCATCCCCTCTCCGTCAAAGGGCGCCCCGGTCTGGAGCGAATGGTATACGTCGTCCCAAAGGGTGATGTTTTCGCCGAAGAGCGGCTTGCCCATGCGTCCGGTGAGGCACGACCTCTGATCCGCCACCGCTGTCCCGGCAAAGTCGTAAAACAAGAAGCCCGCGAGGTCAAGCACCGCGGCCGGTTCCAGAATCACAGTGTAGTGCCCAGGAGCAACCTCACGCTGATTGCGCGAAGCGCGAGCCTTATCGCTGGCTCGTTCGGCCAGCGCCAGAGGGTCCAACATACCGGCGTCCGGTGACGAAGCCTTGGCCCACCCCGACGAATTTTCCTCCATCATGGTGACGGAAAATTCACACTTCGATTCCGCATGCTCCATCGCGAGACCGCGCGAATTGACGAGAATCGTTTCGCTAAAGCCGTTCGAAAAGATTCCGGCAGCGACCTGCCCAAGGCCAGCGGCCAAGCCCACCACACCGCGCACCACCCTGGCGCGATCCTCAGGAGACATTTCCGCCGTCTTTGGGAAATACCGTGAAAGACTCGGCCGACGCGGCCGGCCTTTCAGCGGGAGCGGTTTCACGGGGCCCGGCATTGGCGGCAGGTTTGGATTCTTCAGCTGAAATTTCGCCAGTTGCATGGCCGTAGCTAATGCCAGACCCAAGGCCTCATCGTCAGTGCGATTCGTTGTGGCGCGCGCGGTACGTCCATCCACCGCTACACGAATGGAAATATGAAGCCCTTCTTCTGCGACGTTCTGATGGATGGTGTTGTTGGCAAAGCGAGTAAGCGCGTCAGCACTGGAGGTAACTTCCACCTCCGTTTCGCGCGCGGGACTAAGCTCCAGCACGCGAGTGGCTATGCGGTGAAGTTCAGCTCGATTCAGTTGGACGGGATGCCATTCAGGGACGCCAGCTCGCGCCACCTTCGTGATCTTGAGCGGCTTCCTTGCCGCCCTCGGCGTCCGACGCAATTTCGATTTCACCGAACCCATATACGACTTCATTGCGAGAACGCTATTCCCACGCGCACATCGCGAAATCGCGAGGGCGCCGCGCCGTGACCTGTGCCCATGGTCTGCGCCGGCTGGCCCTTGCCGCAGTTGGGCGTCCCCCACAGTGTCCAATAATCGCGCGAACAAATGGCGTCGCATGACGACCAGAACTCCGTGGTGATTCCGCTGTAGCTGCAATTTTTTAACATTCGCGTCTTACGGCCATTGCGGATTTCCCAACCGATTTCGGTGGAAAATTGGAATTGATAGCGGCGGTCGTCAATGGACCATGAATGATTGGTCTCCATGAAAATTCCGTCATCGGTATCGGCGATCAGATCCTCCAAGCGCCATGCGCCGGGAAGCAGGCTAATGTTGGTCATGCGGATCATCGGCAAGCGGTTCCAGCCATCAGCGCGCATTGAGCCGCTGGAACGCGTTTCCCCAATCGCTGCGGCCGTTTCACGGCTGCTGAGATATCCGGTAAACAGGCCGTCGGTGATGATTCGGGTGCATTGCGCGGGCACACCTTCATCGTCATAACCGAACGTGCCCAGACCGGGGCCGTGTTGCAATCGAGCGTCGGCCACTACATTGACGATTTCGGTGCCGTATTGGAGGGTCCTGAGTTTTTCCGTGGTGAGAAAACTCATCCCCGCATAGTTCGCTTCCATACCCAGCACGCGATCGAGTTCAATCGGATGGCCGATGGACTCGTGAATCTGTAAGCCAAGTTGCGAGCCGTCGAGAATGATGGTGCGCTTCCCTTCTGGACACTGCGCCGCGCTGTGCAGCGCCACAGCTTCCTCACCAATCCTTCGCGCGTGGGCGGGGAGGTCCAGCGATTCAACCAACTCGTAACCCTCCAGCGCATGCTGACCACCGAAGCTATTGGGATAGGAGCGCTGCTGGATTTCATCGTTCAGAAAACTGTTCGCGACGATTCCGGCGCCGGATTGCACTCTGCGCTGATGGATCCGCGAACCGGCCGAGGAAACAAAGAATTGCTCGATGCGGCGAAAAGCCATGCCTCCCTCCGCCAGGGTGACGCCGCGCACTGCTCGCATTTCGCTGTCAGCGGCCAGCAAAACGGCGATTTGTTGCTCGACGGAGACGCGAAACGGATCTTTGACGAAGGGATTCTGCCACGTATCCACGCGAGGCGGCTCCGCAGCCAGCTCAACGTTATGCACCTTCACCCTGGCGGAAGCACGCGCAATCGCCACAGCGTGTGCGGCGCATAATTGCACGCCTTCGCGGGTCAGCCGATCCGTAGAGGCAAAACCCCACGCACCATTGACGAGGACGCGTACACCGATACCTCGCGATTCGCTTTCGGAAAGCGCTCCTACTTCTCCATTTTTTGTAGAAATGTCGCGCTGGCGAAGGTCAATGACGCGAGCATCCGCATAACGCGCGCCGCGCAGCCGCGCCGTCTCGATGGCCGATTCAGCGTATTCGTGCATAGGATTGCGGACGCGGAAAGACTTAGGTGCCTTCGTTCCAACTCGCCAGGTAGCGTTCCTGGTCCGGCGTCAGGCGGTCCATCTGAACGCCCATGGCTTCCAACTTAAGATGGGCGATCTGCCGGTCGATTGCCTCCGGAACGGGATAGACTTTGTGCTCCAAGTGGCTGGCATTCGCAATTAAATATTCCACTGAGAGAGCCTGATTCGCGAAGCTCATGTCCATCACCGAAGCTGGGTGCCCCTCAGCGGCCGCCAAATTGATTAGGCGCCCTTCTCCAAGCAAGTAAATTTTGCGGCCATCCTTCATGGCGAATTCCTCGACAAACGGTCGAACGGTCTTCCGCCCACTGGACATGCGCTCAAGCACGGGAATATCAATCTCCACGTTGAAGTGGCCGGAATTGCAAATCACCGCGCCATCTTTCATATGGTCATAATGCTCGGCGCGCAGAACAGATTTATTCCCGGTTACAGTAACAAAAATCTCGCCAATCTTAGCTGCTTCGCTCATGGGCATCACACGGAAGCCATCCATGGTCGCTTCCAGCGCGCGCACGGGATCGATTTCGGTAACGATTACGTCGGCACCATGACCTTTGGCCCGCATGGCGATCCCGCGGCCGCACCAACCGTATCCGGCCACTACGACGCGTAGGCCAGCGATGAGCAGGTTTGTGGCGCGCAAAATCCCGTCCAGCGTGGACTGGCCGGTACCGTAACGATTGTCGAACAAGTGCTTGGTGAGCGCGTCATTCACGGCCACGATGGGGTAGCGCAACGTACCGTCGGCGGACATGGCCCGCAGGCGAATCACTCCGGTGGTGGTTTCCTCGGTGCCGCCGATGACGTCAGGAACCAATTCCTGGCGCTTGGTTAGAAGTATAGTTACCAGGTCCGCGCCGTCGTCCATGGTAATTTGCGGGCGGTGATCCAGCGCAGCGGTGATGTGGGAATAATAGGTTTTGCTGTCTTCGCCCTTAATGGCAAACGTGGGAATGCTGTAATCCTTAGCCAGGCAAGCTGAAACTTCATCCTGGGTAGAAAGCGGATTCGACGCGCAAAGCACCACCTCCGCCCCGCCATCGCGTAACGTGATAGCTAAGTTAGCGGTCTCCGAGGTGACATGCAAACATGCGGAAATCCGCACACCCTTCAGCGGCTGTTCCTTGATAAACCGCTTGCGGATGAGTTGCAGCACGGGCATGTGCTGATTGGCCCATTCAATTCGCCGCTTGCCTGCATCGGCCAGCGCCAGATCCTTCACATCACCAAATTGCTTTGTAATCGTTTCCAACGGAAACCCCCAAGAATTTTTTGTACTCGCTTCTTATTTCGAATGTCTATTGGCGAAGTGGTGGCGATTCCTCGAACTCTCCACCGCAATTGCCTAACGATGCGCTGCGACCGCCGCGCCGTTTGTCTGACCCATCTGCTGTCGAATCAATTCGACTTTATCGGTGTTTTCCCAGGAGAAGCTCGATTCCGTGCGTCCGAAATGGCCGTAAGCCGCAGTCTGCTGGTAAATGGGGCGCCGCAAATTCAATGCGTCAATAATGCCGCGCGGGGTAAGGGAGAAAGATGCCCTGATTAATTCGGTGATCTGCGCGTCGGGCATTGTGCCAGTCTCGAAGGTATCCACCATCACGGAAACCGGCTCGGCGACGCCAATCGCGTAGGCGAGTTGGACTTCCACTTTTCGCGCGATACCAGACGCCACGATATTTTTCGCGATGTAGCGGGCCATGTAGCAGGCCGAACGGTCCACCTTGGTAGCATCCTTGCCCGAAAGCGCGCCGCCGCCATGGCGGCTGAAGCCGCCGTAAGTATCCACGATAATTTTGCGTCCGGTAAGTCCCGCATCGCCCATCGGGCCGCCAGTGACGAACCGGCCAGTGGGATTGATGTGGTACTTGGTGTGGCTGTCGAGCATGTGCTCGGGAAGCACGGGGCGGATGACGTCGCGGACGATTTCCTCTTTCAGCTTCGCATCGGAAACATCCTCGCTGTGCTGGGTGGAAACAACCACGCAATCAATTCGCTCGGGACGGCCATCCACATATTCCACGGTTACCTGAGATTTGCCGTCGGGCCGCAGAAAACCCAGCAAGCCTTGCTTGCGCACATCGGCCAGCCGGCGCGTCAAGCGATGGGCCAGCACGATGGGCATGGGCATTAGTTCCTTGGTTTCATCGCATGCATAACCAAACATCAAGCCTTGATCTCCCGCACCTCCGGTGTCCACACCCATGGCGATATCGGGGCTTTGCCGCTTCATGGCGGTAATCACGCCGCAGGTATCGGCATCGAAGCCATATTCCGTGCGCGTATAGCCGATCTCGCGAATTACATCGCGGGCAATCGTCGCGTAATCCACGTGGGCTTCAGCGGTGATTTCGCCGGCGATAACAACGAGACCGGTGGTGAGGAGTGTCTCGCAAGCCACGCGCCCCATGGGGTCCTGCGCAACCACAGCATCCAGGATGGCGTCCGAAATCTGATCGGCCATCTTGTCGGGATGGCCTTCGGTAACTGATTCGGACGTAAATAAAAATCGTTCGGAAGTCTGCATTTAACACGCTCTCCTCATGGCACAATACCGCGTCGTCGTAAGGCCTCAATTACCCGTAAATCATGGGAAAAGCGAAAATAACATGCGGTTACAGGGGTGTCAACGCGCAAGGGCGGAGTCCGGCAGCCTCCGCATTAAGTGGGCGAGAATCACGGTTGGAATGTTCCCAGGCGTGACTGAATGACAGTCTGATTTATTACGTTCCGATCACTTATCGGATTCGTGGCGCGTTCAAACATCCAATTCTTTTTCGGCGGCGTGGGCGGCGGCGTATTTCTCGGGCTCGCGACGCCACAGCAAATAGGTACGGATGAAGTCATCAATGTCGCCATTGAGCACGCTCTGCACGTCGCCGCGTTCATGGCGGGTGCGGTGATCCTTGATGATTTGATAGGGCTGCAGGACGTACGAACGAATCTGACTGCCAAAGCTGATTTCGGGCTTGGAGAGGTCCAGCTTGCGCGCCTCTTCCTGGCGCTTGGCCATTTCGTGATCGTACAGGCGTGACTTGAGCACCTTCATGGCTATATCGCGGTTCTTGTGCTGGCTGCGTTCGTTCTGACATTGCACCACAATTCCGCTGGGATAGTGGGTGATGCGCACGGCGGAATCGGTCATGTTGACATGCTGGCCGCCGGCGCCGCCCGCGCGAAACGTGTCAATGCGAATGTCGTCGGGCTTGATGACAATTTCGATGCGGTCGTCAATTTCAGGAATCACGAAGACCGAGGCAAAGGAAGTGTGCCGCCGCGCGGCCTGATCGAACGGGGATATTCGCACCAGGCGATGCACTCCGCTTTCGCCGCTCAGCAGGCCGTAAGCGTTTTCGCCTTCAATGCGCACTGTGACTGATTTCAGGCCCGCCTCCTCGCCCGGCGTGGAATCCAGCACGGACGTGCGGAAATCGCGCCCTTCGGCCCAGCGCATGTACATTCGCAGGAGCATCTCGGCCCAATCCTGCGACTCGGTGCCCCCAGCGCCCGGCTTGATGGTCATGATGGCGTTGAGCCGGTCGCTTTCGCCGGCGAGGAGCGTCTGGGTCTCGAGGCTGGCAATGTATTCGTGGGTCTTGCTCAATTCCGAACTGAGTTCGTTGAGCACCGCTTCGCGCTGCTGGGGATCGCTCTCTTCCTGAGCCAGGTGGAAATACGTTTCGAAATCGCCGATGCGATGCTGGAGGGTTTCGTCCGCTTCGATGCTATCGGCGGCCTGCTTGCGTTGCCGCAGAAGCTCCTGGGCTTCCTCGGGATTGGACCACAGATCGGGCCGGTTGACGCGCGGATCTAGCTCGGCCAGGCGGAGGCGCTGCGATTCAGGGTCAAAGGTAGCTCCGCACCACAGCGATGCGTTTCTGAATGTCGTCAAACTGCTGCCGCAAATCTTCAATGTGCATAGTCATACTCCAATCGTAGAGGAAGGCCGTTGCGCCAGCAAACTTTCACGATCGGCGCTTGCGCCCCGCGGGACTCATTAGTGAAGCGGTCACCAAGAACACCAGCATTGCAGCGCACATCCAAACAATCCAGTCGCCCCAGCGGGTGTAGGGAGTGCGCTCGGAGCGAAAGGCATAGGGCGCGTCGAGCTCTCCGCGAACGTCGGTTGGCAGACTGGCCGCGATGCGCCCATAAGGGTCCACCGACACGGTAAAGCCATTATTGGTGGCGCGCAGAATCCACCGCCGGTTTTCCACCGCGCGAACGCGAGCCATCAGGAGGTGTTGGGCAGGCGCGGCGGAACGGCCGAACCAGCCGTCATTGGAGACGTTGACCAGGAGTTGGGCCCCATTCTTTACGAACTGACGGACCTCCGCCGGGAAAATGGACTCGTAACAGATGAAAACACCAAATTGGCCGCCGGGAAAGCTTCCCGTCGAGCGGCTGCCGCCGGACGTGAAGTCGGCCAGATCGGCGGTAAGACGGCCCGCGAAGGGAACCAGGTTCCTCCACGGAACAAATTCGCCATAAGGCACCAGGTGGATCTTGTCGTAAGTGAAAATTCGCTGACCGCCGGGATCGAATAGCACCGCGCTATTAAAGGCATCGTAGCCGCGCCGCGCGGGACGCCATTCCACCGCGCCGACCAGGAGGTCTTCGCCACTTTCCCGTGCAATATCTCGCGCGCGAGCCGCAAATCGGGGATCCTGCAAGCTGAACGGCGCGGGTACCTCCGGCCAAATTACCGGACCATCCACGACAGGACCTGATAGATGGACCGAGGCAGGCAGCCCTGCCGGAAATTGACCATCGGCATTCAAACTTTCGGCCTTTTGCTCTCCCCGACGGGCCGCGTTAATACTGATGGCCGCAAGTTGATTGAGCTCCGGCGAGTGAACGATCATCCAATTTGCGGGATAACTTTCCGACTGTGGAAAATCCGTTTGCACGAGGTGGGCGATGTGATCTGCTGGAACGGCGGGAATAAATCGTGGCCCTGTCCACGCGATCCCCACAATAACAATCGCGGACACGACAACGGCACCCCAAGGGCGGCCGGTCCAGCCATTGCCGCGCAATATCGCCCGGGCCAGCAGCGCATTGAATGCAACAATCAGGAATGATAGTCCGTATATTCCCGTCCACTTGGCCAGTTGCATCAACGCAATATTTTCCGCCGCCGCATATCCCGCCAGGTTCCAGGGAAAACCGATATTAGGCAAATGGGTGCGGGCCCATTCCAGGACCACCCACAAAAACGGCGCTGCTAAAAGCCCCCATCCCTTTCTTCGCCGCTCAAAAAATACAACTCCCACAGCGAATACACCTGAAAACACGCCGCCCGCCGCGCTAATCAACGCCAGCACTCCAGCGGCAGTGAACGCGTCGAGGTTGCCGTACTGCCGCAGCACCACATAAATCCATGGCAGCGCAACCGGATAAAACACTATGCCGTGCAGCCAGCCGCAAAACGCGGCCTGAGGCGGGCTAGCTCCGTCAATCGCAATAATAAGAATCGCTACAGCTAACCATGCCAAGATCGCCCAGTTATAGTTGGGAAAAGCGATGGCAAGCAAAAAGCCAGAGGCGAGCGATAGCAGCCAACGGGTCGTTCGCGAGAGGGTCATTCGTGGTTGGCATTCAGCTACAACGGCGAAAGAGCTATTTCAACCAAAATTCCAAGAATCCGAAAATCTAACGGGCCTAGTTTACCGCATGGCGGATTCCGGAATGATATGGCCGATCACCTCAGCGCCCTTCCGGGCTTATTGGCTATACCGCACGATCAAGCCGGGACAACTCTCATCTTCCGGCGTGCAAACGTGAGTGATGGCCTGACCCGCCACATAAGCTTGCCCATTAATTACGACGGGAACCTGAAATTTTATCGCGGGGGGTCCGCCCACGGCGTCCTTGAAAATCGGAAGGATGTTCTGCTGCCCGACCGCCGGAAACGCCGGGTAGGCAAGCAAAATGGCTGGACTGCCAGTCTTGAAGCCGCTGGTATCCACCAGCCATAAAATGGCATCGGTAGCCACAGGACTTGGAACTGTATCGTTCCAGGAGACGACCGGGATCGCGCCTGGATAGGAGAACATATTCTGTTTGCCATCCAGCGGCGGCTGTCCGGTAGCATACACCGTAGTATTGAAGGTAGCATTCCCGCCGTGAGGCATCTGCCAGTACCGAAGCGCAGTGTCGCCACTGCCAGCGGTATATAACAAATTTATGTCCAGTCCCTTAGTATTATCTCCGGCCCAGAAAGCGGGAACTGCGCGCGCACCAGTTCCATCGGGTATCAGGCCATTTTTCCCCGCCAGAGGCAGCATAAAACCGGAGAAACACTGCCGGGCATAGCCATTGGGAGGCGTGGTATCGCACGGGTCCATCCCGTCAGGAGGATTTGAACCCGTTCCCATATTGGCGGGATCAATAACGTAGACAACCCCTTCTTTACCGGCGGACAGGACTTCAAAAGCACCGCTAAAGCCCGTTTGTCCCGCCGGATAAGCGAGCACTGTACCCCCAGCGCCCAAGTCGATATCCTGATCGAGAGTAACTGTACCTCGCGTATCGGGAGGAGGGAGGACCACATCACCGCCATCATTCAGCGTTTTCCATGCATTTACGGTATATGATCCGGTGACACTTATGGACGAGTCATTCAGATTTCCTTTCACCCTTACAATGCTTTCCCCATACGACTTACCAGCGCTGACATTGCCATTGCCGGTGGCCATATAGAGGTTACCTGAACCTTGATCTATCGCAGGAGCCGCCCCGCCCATCCAAATTCCGCCGTTCGTTCCCGTCTTGATCGGTTCATCCACCAAATAGCCGACAAGAGAAAATTGTTGCAGCGAGTAATCGAACCTAATCGCGGCGATCCAACCGTGGTATTGGCCCGATATATTCGAATCGCAGTGCGACGACCATTCGACAAAAATGACGGCGTTCTTACTCTGATCGTGGGTCAAAGCGAGTCCGGCACGTTGATTCTCGAATAGTGGAGTAAACTTCGGGCCAAGGGCCGCGCCGATATCGAAGGAAACATCCGTGTTGGCGATTGGATCCCATGCGTGGATCCTATGGTGATAAAGAGGAGTGGCGCCGGGCGTCTGGGTCTTTACCACGGCAAACAGAACCGGGTCCTGAGACACTGTCGGCGGATCACGGTCAATCACCGGAGTGCTGGTTATGCCCACCTCGAACGTAAGGTTTACACACGGAAGGCCGGTAGACGGATCTATGGGAAGATCGCTCTGGGGCACTGAATTTTCACCGGCGGGAACGAGAGAGGACATTTGCAATTGCGCGAGCGAAGCCCCTTCCAGCGCATAGACCGATCCATGCTCGGTGGCCACGAACACAGCGTTGCCTGTTGAACTAAATGTGGACGGAAGGCCGCTCATATAAAGGGGCTGTGCATACACTTGGCCATCCACCTGCGCGGAGTTCTGGGCTTTGAAGCCGGAGGTCGCCAATGTACTGGCTTTCAAAACAGTTTCCTGGGAATTGACGCCTTGTCTGGTGTCGTCGTAATGGTAGGAAGTAATGCAGCCGTTCACGCAAAGACTGGAATTTGTTGCGCGAACGCCAACGCGGGAATGCCAGGCGTAGACCGCGGACACGCAAACCACCAATCCAATTAGCGCAACTGACGCGAGGCTTCTTTTCATCATTATCTCCCTTAGCCCCCCACCAATTTGGTTCTTGAAGCGATCAGCGCCAACTTAAGCCCGAGGCTTGGATTGCCGCATGCAGGGAAAATTCAGCGCTTAATGATGGACTTAAAACCGGCCTGGTCCAGCATCGTCCGCACGGCTTTGGCCGCATGAGCATCTGAATACGGGCCCACCTGCACGCGATAGAACTGGTCGCTGGTGGGAGTCAAAACAAATGCGGGAAATTGTTTCTTATGAAGAACGCTGGCCAGCGCCAGCGCGTCGCTTTCGCTGGTAACCGCCGCTACTTGCAACAAGACCGCGCCATGCGGAATTCGAGGCGGCTGATAATTTGGCGGCAGAGCTACCCGCCCGGACGCTTCGGTGGTCACCGATGAGACCGGCGTGCGCACCATTGTAGCGGGCGTCGCGGTGATGGGCGGGGCCGTTGGCGATGGCTTACTAAGATTTTCATCCGGGTCCGAGGGCCCAACTTCTTTAACAGCGCCCCCCCGAGAATTTCCCGTGCTCGAGGAAGCAGGAGGGGGAGGCACGGAACGTTCGACTGGGCTCTCGCCGGTCTTCTTTGACAATGAATCCCATTCATCATTGCCTGTGGGCGTGGCGGACGCGCCCGAGGGGCTGGCCGCGGCAGCAGCGGGTTGGTCCCCGGCGTTGTCGGAGGCCGCAATGCTTCCCGAAGATGAGGGGAGGACCGGAGGCGTCATCGTGCCGGAATCATCCACGGCCGCGGCGCGCACAGTGCTGGTCTCCTGCGAGCGACCCATCACGTAACCGAGGGTGTAAAAAACGCAGCAGAGCAGAACCACACCGAGGAAAAGCCCAATCAGGTGTCCGCTGCCGAGAACTCGTTCGCCGTTTCGCCGTCCATTGGCCATGCTGCTACTTTGCCTCCTTGTCCTTGCTCTTAAACCAGTATTGAATTAAATCAATGGGAACCGGGAAAATAACGGTGGTATTTTTTTCGACTCCAATTTCCGTCAGCGTTTGCAGGTAGCGCAACTGGATAGCAGCCGGCGCGGTTTCCAACATGGTGGCTGCCTGGGCCAATTTCGACGAGGCCTGCAATTCGCCCTCCGCGTGTATTATCTTTGCCCGGCGTTCGCGTTCCGCCTCGGCCTGCTTGGCGATGGCACGCTGCATGGACTCCGGTATATCAACCTGCTTGACCTCAACCTTGGTGACTTTAATACCCCACGGCTCAGTATCCTGGTCGAGAATAAGCTGCAGGCGCTCATTGACCTTTTCGCGCTCGCCCAGGATTTCGTCAAGCTCAAACTGACCGACGACGCTCCGAAGGTTGGTTTGGGCGAGCTGGGACGTGGCGTACAAGTAATTTTGCACTTGCGACAGCGCAAGATTGGCATCTACAACGCGAAAATAACATACCGCGTTTACTTTAGCGGAAATATTATCTCTGGTTATAACGTCCTGGGGGGGGACATCCAGCGCTTCCACCCGCAACGAGAGGCGGGTGAGCTTGTCAATCGGCCAGAAAACCATGCACAGGCCAGCAGGCTTGGGCGTTGGCAGCATCCTGCCCAGGCGCAAGACCACTCCGCGCTCCCATTCCTTAATCACATAGACCGAATTGAAAAACCAGATCAGGAAAATCAGTACGCATCCCAGACCCACTACATTAAAAAAATCCATCAGCATCTCCCTCTCTTACAAACCCCAATGGTAAATCCCATCAAACCTGACAGACAAATCATACCGGCCATTGGACGCCTCTGATTCCCTTGCCCACGATGTTATCCGTATCCACCGGCGCCACAGAAAGGGTGAGCCCTGATACCCCAGTGACTCGTACGCGCGCTCCCAAAGGAAAATTTTGTTTGGAAACCGCCTGCCAACGCTCGCCATGAACCAGGATCATCCCGCGCCCGCCAACCAGAAGAGGCTCCAACACGTCGCCAATTTCGCCAATTAATTGCTCGCGCCCTGTGCTCTGTTTCCAAGTCCGTGAACGCAGCACCAGGCGCATCAAAAATATAATAATCAATGCCACCGGCAAGGCAATCCCTACGGCCGTTCCCAGGCTCACTCCCATGCCCGTCAGCGGCGAACGAACCAACATCAGCGCTCCCAGTATCATGGCCACCACTCCACCCACTCCCAGCACTCCATGGGTGGGAAATTTTGCTTCCATTACAAACAGTATGAGCGATAACAGGATCAGGATGAGGCCAGTGAGATTCACCGGCAGTAAATGCATGGCGAAAAGCGCCAATACCAGAGCGATGCCGCCCAGCACGCCCGGCGCAAACATCCCCGGATGGGTGAACTCCACATAGATGCCCAGAATCCCAATGATAAGCAACACAAAGAAAACATCCGGCTGCACGATGCGTGAAAGAAACTGCTGCCGGCCGGTCATCTGACGCATCTCAATCCTCGCGCCCGCCAGATGGAGCGTGGTGGTCGAACCATCGAAGCGCGTGATCGTACGGCCATCGAGTTTGCCCACCAAGTCTTCTGGTGATTGCGCGCTCAACTCCACCAGCTTTCCACTGACAGCTTCGCCGTCGGTAAACGCGGTGGCTTTGGTCACCGCCTGTTCGGCCAGATCGGGATTGCGCCCGCGTTTGGTGGTGATGCTGCGGAGGTAGGCCGCGGCTTCGTTGACAATCTTGTGGCGCAGCGTGTCGTCTATCTGAACAGGTGAACCGCCAATTTCGATCAGCGGCGAAGCAGCGCCCGTGTCTGTTCCCGGAGCCATGGCTGCCACGTCCGCCGAAAGCAAAATGAAAAATCCCGCGGATGCCGCCCGCGAACCGGATGGATACACAAACGTCACGACCGGCACGCGCGAATGCTCAATGCTCTGAATAATCGCACGCATGGACGTGTCCAATCCGCCCGGTGTATCCATGGTGATCACAATCAGGCTATATTGCGCAGGGTTTGCGGCATCAATCGCCTGGGTAAGGTATTCCGCGAGAACCGGCTCAATTTCGCTGTGAACGTTTAATTCAAGTACGGGCAACACCGGGGGTGCCGTAAGAGGAGGGTCCTGCGGAGTGACCAATGCTACCGGAAGATCACCCTTCGCGGAAGCAGGAGGAGTCGGATTTTGGGCCGACGCCGAAATGCATAGGAGAAGGAGCGCCAGCCATAAGCAACAAGATGTCCGCAGCGCCATTGCCCTGCATTATAGCAGCACAATGATGCTCTCCGTTCGGAATCTCAAGGCTGGTTGGCCGGGAAGCTAGAAGGGTTCACATGCAGGTCTTAGCGGGATTCGACCACGGGCTTCTCGGGAACGAAGAGCAGCTTGAACTGGGGATCCTTGGCCATTGCGGCAAACGCGGGATCGGTTTGCGCGCCGGCGAATTGCGCATAGCCTTCGTCACGAGCCAGCTTGAGATAGTGGGTGCAATGTTCCACGTCGCCAACACCCGCATAGGCTTTGGCAACATAAAAATAAAACGTTCCCGGGTCCGTCACTGAGCGCTGCTGCACCAGAGAGCCTTCGCCGCCGCGGTGCTCAAAGGCATGCGGATCCAGCGCCAGGGCTTGATTAAAGGCGTGCATGGCGTTGGGAAACAGTTTTTGCGCGAAATAGGCATAACCAAGATTGCAGTAAACCGCTGAGGCGTCGCCGCGTTCGATCAGTGCTTTGGTATAAAGTTTCACCGCCTGGGCGAACCGTTTCTGCTCATATTCGACGGTACCAAGATTGTTGAGCGGACTGGCAAAATGATGGTCGGCGTGAATGGCCTTCTTGTAATAGTGTCCTGCGTCGCGATCGTCGCCCAATTCCTGATAGGCAATCCCCATCTGGTTCAATAGTCCCGCATCTTTCGGATACTGCTTCAGCAGATTCCCATAAATGATGATCGCGCCGCCGTACATTTTTCGCGCCATCATGATTTGCGCGCGCATCTCGGCAATCTGGCGCGAAGTAAGAGCGGGTTTAGCCGCGGGCGCGGCGCCGCCATTGTGGGTGGCTTCCGTGGGAAATGAGGCCGGATTAGAAGCGGGGGCCTGTTGCGCGGCGGCGACGAGCGCCGAGACACTCAACATCAGAATCGGGATGCATTGTTTCCAGTTCATCGCCGCTCTCCTTTGCCGCGCCTAGGGATTTGGCTGCGGCGGTGGAGCTGGTTCGGGCGCTCTTTTACTGCCTCCAAAGATACCAAAAAACTTCTGAAAGATACCTTTTTTCTTTGCGCTTTCCGCGGGAGTCTCACCCGGCTGTCCTGGGACGGCTGGTTCGCTCGGCAGAGGCGGTGCGGAGGCCCTACCCTCGATGGCGGGCGGCGTCCCCACGCCACTCCTTGGTTTTACGCCGACGGCTGCGTTTTCCGGCGGCGCGCCTCCGTGTACACCGCAATATTCTGTGGGTTCAGTCCCCGCAATAAAGACCTCGTTACGGGGATTGGGACAGCCCGGCATAGTCAGCAGACCCGACTCCGGATCAATGGATACCTGAACAATTCCCGATGGCATGGCAAACCGCTGAGGATTACGATAGCGCGGCAGCAATATCGCCAGCTTCATGAAATCGGCCCACAATGGCGCGGCAGCCACCCCTCCAGCCAATCCCAGGTCGCGATTGTCGTCGAACCCAATCCAGACCACGCAGACCAGATTAGAGGTAAATCCGGCGAACCAGCCGTCGCGGGAGGTCCCTGTCTTGCCCGCCGCAGGCGCGGTGAAACCCAGGCGGCGCACCGAACCGCCGGTACCACGATTCAGCACGTCTTCCATCAAGCTGGTGACCAGATACGCCACGCGCGGATCGAGCACCTGACTTCGCTGCACATCCGTTTTCTGCAGCACGTCGCCCTGCGTATTGGCCACTTGCGTAATGAACAGCGGCTCGGCACGCACACCTGCGGAGGCGAACGCCGTGTAACCCGCCGCCACCTCGAGTGGCGTCATTTCATACGCGCCCAATGCCACAGCCGGAGTCGGCAGAATGTGGGGACCAAGCCGCATCTGCTTGGCCATTTGCGCCACACGGCCATAGCCAATCATCTCAGCCAGCTTCACCGTGGCAACGTTAAGCGAATGGGTGAGGGCGTCGCGCGCAGTGACGTTTCCATAAAATTCCTCGCCATAATTATTTGGCGTATATTCCTTGCCATCGAAGGTAAACGTGGTGGGCTCGTCGTCCAGCATTGTTACGGGAGTCACTACTGGCTGCTGATCTCCCAAGGCGGTATTAAACGCGGCCGCATAGACAAAAGGCTTGAACGATGATCCCGGTTGGCGATGGGCCAGGATATGATTCAACTGGCTCTCACCGTAGTCGCGCCCGCCGACCAGCGCGCGAATTTCACCGGTTTGCGGATCGAGCGCCACGAGGCCAGCCTGAACTTGTGGGACCGCTCCGCCGTTCTTACGCCAATGCTCATATTTCGAGGCGAGCAATGTGTCCACGTTTTTCGCGCCTTGGGCAACCGCAATCTGCGCGGCGCGTTGCAGTTCGGGATCGAGCGTCGTATAGATGCGATAACTTTGGGTGGTGAGATCGGATTCCGAAAAATCTTCCAGCAACTTGTCGCGCACCATATCCACAAAATAAGGAGCGGTGCCGGCATCCGTTCCAACCACGAAATGCAGAGGCTCGGTGCGGGCGGCTGCCGCTTGCGCGCGGTTGACGACTCCATTTTCCACCATTGCATTCAGGCCGCGATCCCGCGCTTCATCCGCACGTTGCGGATGGCGCTCCGCTGCGGAATAGCGGTTAGGCGAGTGAATAATTCCCGCAAGAAAGGCGCACTGCGCCAAGTTGAGGTCGCGAACGTCCTTGCCAAAATAAGCCTGAGCCGCTTCGCCAAAGCCGCGCATGGCGAAACTGCCGCGATTGCCCAGATAGACTTCATTGGCGTAAAGCTCGAGGATTTGCTGCTTGCTGAAACGCCGCTCCAGCTCCAGAGCCATCAGCGTTTCGGATACCTTGCGGCTCCAGGTGCGCTGATTGGTGAAAAAGAAGCTGCGAGCCACCTGCATGTCAATCGTACTGGCTCCCTGGGCGCGCACACCATGGTGAATATCGGCCCAAGCCGCGCCAAAAACGCGGACGAAATCGAATCCGGGATGCTCAAAAAAGCGCTTGTCTTCCACGCTGAGTACGGCATCTACCAGCATCTTGGGAAGCTCGCCGTACGCGAGAACCCGGCGCTTTTCCCGGGAACTGTTAAATAGGTTAGTAAGAAGCAGCGGCTCAATTTCCACCGAATCTACCGACGAGCTATCGGCCAACATGGTGATGCCATCAATCGAATCCTCCCCAAACTGAACCCGAATCGCATTTCCACCATGAAAATATGAGTCAGGGCCGGGATGGATCTCCATCCAGTCGTGGCCAGCTCGGAACCAGCCCATGGGCCCATCGGCGGTCGTATTGGAATAGCCCGCGCGGAGAAGGCGGTCAGTCAATTCCGCGCGGCGCAGGTTTTCGCCTTTGGCGATTTCGTCGGGAGCGGAATACACCTCGGACGTATTTTCAAAAACCGCGCCGGAAAGGCGCTGTTGAATCATGCGCCCAAAGTGAACGTCGTAATAGGCGAAGACGCACGCGACCAGACCCAGCATAGCCAACACGGCAATCGCTGCAAATCGTCCTGAGCGGCTGCGAAGAAAGGCATGAACATGCACACGTGAGGAGTGCTGTTTTGGCTGGCGGGCAGAACCTGACTGGCCGGGTCTGGCTGAGTGGGAAAGTGGCACGTTCCCTAGTTTAGATGCTTTTGGGGGACTCCGCGACCACCTACGGACGCGGCATCCCGTCTGCAAACATGATTAGTGTTGGACCCAAACTTAACCGCAATCGGGGAACTAATACGCTTTGGCAAAGATGGCTTGGTCGGCAGCAGGTTCACCGCAGAGAATGCACTTTCCGGGCCCGCCGGATTGTTCCAGTGGAATACAACGGGCGGTCGCTTTGGTCTCCTCCTTGATTCTTGCCTCGCATTCAGCCCTGCCGCACCAATAGCTGCGCGCGAAGCCTTTCTCGACGGCGGTCTTGAATGCGGCGTAATTCTCGGGGTGCTGGGTGTTAGCTTCGCGAAAGGCCAGTGCGCGATCGAAAAGCGACTTCTGTATTTCGCGCAGCATATCGGCCACGGTGGCAGCAATTCCCTGCTGCGAGACGAACGACTTGCCCTCCTTGCCAGGGCGGTCGCGACGTGCAAACACCACACTGTCCTTGGCGACGTCCTTGGGACCCAGTTCCATGCGCAGAGGGACGCCGCGCATTTCCCAGTCGTTAAATTTGAAGCCGGGGCTGTAACCTTCGCGCTCATCCACTTTCACGCGAATGTCAGCGGCGATCAGCTCAGAGCGAATCCGCGTCGCGACTTCCATAACGCCGGATTTTTCGTCCTCGGTCTTGTAAATGGGGATGATTACTAACTGAAACGGCGCGAGACGCGGCGGCAGTATTAATCCCTGATCATCGCCATGCACCATGATGATGGCGCCGATAAAGCGCGTGGACAGGCCCCACGAAGTGGTCCAGCAATGCTGCAATTCGCCATTCTTGTCGAGATAGCGGATTTCAAAAGCCTTCGCGAAATTTTGTCCCAAATTGTGCGAAGTGCCCGCCTGAAGCGCTTTCCCATCGCCCATCATGGCTTCAATGGAGTAAGTGCGCTCGGCGCCGGCAAATCGCTCGGAATCGGATTTGCGCCCCGGAATGACGGGAACGGCGGCTTCGTTCACCGCGAAATCGGTATAGATGTCGAGCATCTGGCGCGTTTCGCCTTCGGCTTCATCATTCGTGGCGTGAGCGGTATGGCCCTCCTGCCAGAAAAATTCCAGGGTGCGCAGGAAAAGCTTGGTGCGAAGCTCCCAGCGGACGACACTGTTCCATTGATTAATTAACACGGGCAAGTCGCGCCAGGACTGAATCCATTTTGCGTAAGCGTAGCCGATGATCGTTTCAGACGTGGGGCGAATGACCAGCGGCTCTTCCAGCTCTTCGCCGCCACCGATGGTGACCACTGCAAGTTCGGGCGAAAACCCTTCGACGTGGGATTTTTCCTTGTCAATAAAGCTGCGCGGAATCAGCAGAGGAAAGGCGGCGTTCACGTGGCCGGTGGCCTTGAAACGCTTGTCGAGCGCGGCCGTGATGTTTTCCCAGAGCGCCCAGCCATAGGGGCGGACAATCATGCAACCGCGCACGGGTGCGTAATCGGCCAACTCGGCGCGGATGACGAGTTGGTTGTACCATTCCGAAAAATCCTCGGAACGCGTAGGCAGTTTTTGGTCGGACATAGATGATTTTCCCACGCGGAGGATACATCCCGCGGGATTTTTAAGAGTAGGGTAGGACTGGAATGAAGTCAATTATAGTGCCGCCCGAAGTCGAATTCTTCGCAGTGCTCCGGATAGATGTGATTACTTGGGGCGAAAACGAGCGGGAGTAGTCGAAATTGCTTCTTGGCTGCGGGAGCGCGGGCCGTGGCCGAGAAAGCACATAGTGTATTTGAGGTATTCCCCGGCAGGTCAGGAGGTGTATCGTGGCTGGAGACCGCAATTCTCGTCTGAAAATTGCGAACAAAGTGATTTCCACAGGAGCCCTCTAATGATGCCTTTTGAAACCCGCCGCGCAGGTTCAAAGAAACTGGAAGATCAGCAAGTCAGCAGCTCCGCCAATTTGGCACGCGAAAAGCCCGCTTTTATATGGTCGCGAGGTTTGGCGCTGGGAATTCTATGCCTCGGACTGGTTACCGTTAGCGTGGCAACGGATGCGCCGGCGCCATCCACCGCGAGCGTTACGACCTATCACAATGAAAACAGCAGAGACGGTGCTAACCTGCAGGAGACCACGCTTACCCCGACAAACGTGAATTCGTCCGGTTTCGGCAAGCTTTTCAACTTTCCCGTGGACGGCGTAATTGACGCCCAGCCACTCTATTTGCCGAATATAACAATTGGTGGGACGGCCCATAACGTGCTTTACACGGTTACGGAAAATGACAGCGTGTATGCCATTGATGCCGATACCGGCACGCAATTATGGCAAGTGAGCGCGCTGGAAGCGGGAGAAACTCCGTCGGGTGATTTTGGGTGCGGACAGATATCGCCCCAGATCGGCATCACTTCGACGCCGGTAATTGACCTAACCAGTGGAGCCAACGGGACAATTTATGTGGTGGCCATGAGCACGAAGTCCGGGAACTACATTCAGCGAATTCATGCTTTGGATCTCACAACCGGCGCGGAGGAGTTTGGCGGACCCACTGTTATCCAAGCAACCTACCCTGGAGCCGGGGGCAATAGCCGGAGTGGTTCGGTGGTCTTCGATCCCAAGCAGTATGCCGAGAGGCAGGGGTTACTGCTGTTGAATCATGTGGTTTATCTGGGATGGACTTCGCACTGCGATCAGCAGCCTTATACCGGATGGGTGATGGGTTACAACGAAAGCACGCTGGCACAGATCAGCGTCCTGAATTTGACGCCCAATGGCAGCGAAGGCGCTATCTGGCAAGCTGGGGCTGGAATGGCGGCAACTTCTAGCAACATTTTTCTTTTGGATGCCAATGGCACTTTCGATACCACCCTCAATGCGAAGGGTTTTCCATCCAGGGGAGATTTCGGGAACGCATTCGTCAGGATTGCCACGCAGGGTGCCAATCTGAAGGTCGCCGACTATTTCACCATGTCAAATACCGTGCAAGAATCGAACGCCGATGAAGATTTTGGATCAGGCGGCGCGCTGTTGTTGCCGCCAATGAAGGATTCGGGCGGCGCGACACAGGCCCTCGCGGTGGGCGCCGGCAAGGACAGCAACATCTACATCGTGGACCGCATGAACATGGGGAAATTTAATCCCAACAACGATAATGCCATTTACCAGGAGATTGACGGGGCCCTTCCAGGAGGAGACTGGTCAATGCCGGCCTACTTTAATGGAAGCCTTTATTTCGGGCCAACCCAAGCCAATCTTCTGCAGTTCATATTCTCTCAAGCTAAACTTTCGACCACTCCGGCCTCACAGAGCCCTACCAGTTTTACTTACCCCGGAACAACGCCGAGCGTTTCCGCCAACGGTAAGAACGACGCCATTGTTTGGGCCATTGAACACACCAGCACTTCGGTCTTGCATGCATATAATGCCACCAACTTGGCGGTTGAGTTATACAACAGCAATCAGGCTGGCTCGCGGGATCAGTTCGGCTCGGCAAGCCATTTCGGCACACCAACGATTGTTAACGGAAAGGTGTATGTGGGCACCACGAATAGCGTTGCAGCCTTCGGGCTCCTGGGGAACTAACCTTTAACCCAGCCTGCCATCCCCCGCAATATTCGCTTGATGCGTGGGATATAGCGGCAACGGTATTTCAGTCTTTAAGTCATCCCTAAACGTGAAGGGCTCCGCCGGCTCGGACGGCATTGTGGGACTCAATAACAATTATGGTCGCTTTGGGGCAGCGCTCAGAAAAGGGGCGCGAATAGGAAGTACTGCAAACTTCTCGGACAAAGGGTTGATGCAACTATGTAATTTTGCGGAATTACCTAAGTTTGCACCCAGTAACTACAGCTTCGGGAGTTTTTTGGACATCACCAATAGATATCTGGGAGTGCGGTTCCAGATCAACGGCGAGACCCATTACGGGTGGATTGGATTCCGCAGCACCAGCGAAGGCAATGCCCAACTAGCCGGTTGGGCATACGAAACCGCGCCCAACCAACCCATTCAAGCGGGCCGCAAGGGGGAAATCGTTTCTGACTCGGATTTCGCTTCGGATCCGGGCACCCTGGGTTCTACGGAACCCACTTCTCTGGAACTACTGGCCGCGGGAAATGTCGCGATGGCGGATTGGCGCAGGCGAAAAGCAGGGTAAGCTTGGGTGCGGCCAATGTGTCCAGGAGTTGCGGCCCGATTCTTACGCTGCACGCCACTCAATATTGAAACTAATTGATATCCGAAACTTGGTCTCCAGGAAAGGGACTAGAGAGATGCTGGCTTGCGGAGACAAAGAAGGGAACGCCGCATCGGGATCGTCGCCGAGAGCAAATTCCTTAACCTGAACAAGTTGAAGAATAGCACCGCACGCGATTAAAACGGCCAGCCCCGCCTTTTGTCTTGAAATTTCAGACTAAAGAGCGGGGCGCCGGCCCCCGAAAATTTCCCGGGTGAAAAATACTACTGGCTCATGGGCGCTGATTTGGCCATGGGCATGCTGCACTTGGTGGACATCATTTTCATGCTGGTGACGTTCATGGACATCATGTCGCTTGACATTGTGCCGGTAAACTTCATCTTGTGGCCAACGTGGCCCTTTAAGTCATCGGACGTCATTAGCTGAACGCCATTCGGGTGCGCCGAGGTCATAACCATATACTTGCCGTCGCTCCCGGAAACGCACCCAATCATTGACGTGGTCTTGGTCTTCATGCTTCCAGACTGGGCCATTGAATCGCCCGAGGATTGAGCCATTGCCGGCAAGCAAAATGCCGCTGCTAGTGCTAATACCGCTAGTGTTTTCATTTTAAATTCTCCCTTTTATTAGAATCTGAGTTAGTACCCCGCCCGTTCTTCAGCGAAGCCATGCGATGAAGATAATATCACCACTTGGTTGGATTCGCCGAGCCGCAAATGGTTCCAAGGGAGGAAACAGCCCATTTGCCCGGCTTTAGCGGCCAGCCCCCCTGTCGAAAGACAACGACGCCGCGAACTAATGATAAACTCCGTAGCCGCCGCATGCTACTAACGCCACAAACGGCACGAATGCGGCAGGAGGAATGACATGAGTCTACGAAGGCTGGGAATTCTGGCGCTGTGCGCCTGTGGAGCGCTGGCTTTTGCTTGGCGGGTGGGCATTGCCACGCCCGCATTGGCGCAGCACTCCGCCGATTGGGCACAGTGGGCGAGCACAGCTCAACATACGGGAATGAGCCCCGCCATCGGACAAAGCCCCACTGAAAAACTTGCGGAGGCAACCTATGATCCCTTCGTGACACAAGAGCAGGCCGAAGAACACGGCGAACTACTGGCCCACTACCAGGCGCCGTTAGTGGACGGACATATGATTTTTATTGAAAGCAAATCGGGACATTACGTTTCTTGCCAGCCCCCCGGCTCGGGCGTTCCATTTCCCTGCGGGCCCGACGCGTGGGAGACACAGGTGTGGAATGAAAAGGCGCTTGCGCTTAACGGCGGGCGGTTGCGTCTGCGCTGGAATTTTCCCAGCGACTGGAAGCCCGAACCTAACGGCGGAAATGCGGGCTTGGCTGGTTGGGAACCGGTATTTCATGCGGCGCTGTCGAATGGTTTCGTTTTCGTACCGGGCGCTTCAGGATCAGTCTATAAGCTGAACGAATCCGACGGGACGATGGTGGCGCAATACGCGCCCTTTGGGACGATGTCGAACACTTTCGTATCGGGACCGCTAACAGCCGACGCAAAAGGCAACATCTACTACAACGCAATTACCCTCGAACTAACCGTGAATCCATGGACCAATGACGTGCTGGGAGCGTGGCTGGTGCAGATTACTTCGGCTGGGGTCACGAACATGGTGAGTTACCAAACGCTGGTGCCGAACGCGTCGACGATGTGCGGCTCACTTCCATGCGGATCGCAACGGCCGGGAATTAACATTGGGCCAGCGGTATCAGCCGACGGACAAACGATTTATACCGTGAGCCGTGGACACTTGTTCCCTCTTTACAGCTTCCTGGTGGCCGCTAACGCGAACCTGACGCCCAAGTGGCAAACCCAGATGCAAAAATTGGGAACGAAGAATAACTGGGGATATATCACCGACGACGCGTCATCCACGCCGGTGGTGGCGCCGGATGGCAGCGTGCTATTTGGAGCGCTCGGAGGGGACGGAGGCCGGGGGTTTCTGAATAAGTTTAGCTCCTCCGGAGCCTATGTGACCTCGTACAATTTCGGGTGGGATTCCACGCCCGCAGTTTACGCCCATGGCAGTACCTATTCCATTATCACCAAGGACAATCATTACATCACTAACGGGCCATATTTCATCACCCAATTGAGCGCGGACCTGATTCCCGAATGGCAGTATCAGAACACAACAATAGATAAGGACCATCCTGACGGCTACGAATGGTGCGTGAATGCACCGGCGGTTGATAAGAATGGCACGGTGTACGCCAACAGTGAAGATGGCAACGTTTATGTGCTTAACCAGGATGGAACATTGAAAGGAAACCTGTTCCTGCAATTAGCCATCGGCGCGGCGTATACTCCCGTGGCGATTGGACTGGACGGCAAGATCTACGCTGAAAATGACGGCGATATGTTTGTGATTGGAAACTAGAAGTCGCCCTGATCCTTACGGACGGGAATATCCCACGATGCTGTCTGCTATTCGGGCGGCATTTGGGTCGAGAGTTCGACAGAAAGATGCGCTTTGGTACAGCCGGGGCGCATTTTTTTTTGGGGGACAAGGGCTACGCCGTACAAGATGCGACGGATTACCCGGCCGGCTGATCCGCGCGAAGCATAGAGGTTATGCAAAATTCAGTGGCACGCCTTCATTGCAAAGGCGGCGAGCGTTGGATAGAATCGCAGCGTTCCGCCAATGGCTGATAGTTTCACCACTCCAGAGCTAAACTCCGCGAAGGTCCGCATCGCGCTGGGCGCGGATCACGCCGGATTTCCGCTAAAAGAAAAGCTGAGAGAATTTTTGCGGCAGGCTGGGTATCCGTGCCAGGACTTGGGAACCTGGTCCACCGATTCGGTGGATTATCCCGATTTTGCGCGAGCGGTGGGAGAAAATGTGGCGGCGGATCAAAGCGATATGGGCGTGCTGGTATGCGGAACGGGAATTGGCATGGGTATTGCGGCCAATAAAGTGGCGGGCATTCGCGCGGCCGTCGTTCACGACGTAGAGACGGCGCGACTGGCCCACGAACATAACGACGCGAACGTAGTGACGATGGGCGGACGATTGCTGGCCGATGCGGAAGCCTGGGAAGTCCTGCAGGCGTTCCTCGAAGCGCGCTTTGCGGGTGGGCGCCACCAGCGGCGTATTGACGAGATCACGGCCATGGACGCGAAGCGCGCCGGCTGAGGCGGAAGCTGGCGGACATGACGGCAGAGCAACCGAGCGCCGAATTGGAACCGCTGAAGAAACATTAGGGAGAAACAAATGGACACCGAAGAATCGCGGCGTATGGGCCGGCCTCTGGCGGAGGCCGATCCCGAAGTGGCGGCGGCATTGCGTGCGGAAGTTCGCCGCCAGGAAACCGGGCTGGAGCTAATCGCCTCGGAAAACATGGTGTCGGAAGCGGTGATGGAAGCCATGGGCTCGGTCTTCACCAATAAATACGCGGAAGGCTATCCCGGAAAGCGTTATTACGGCGGCTGCGAGAATGTGGACACAGTCGAGCGGCTGGCTATCGCGCGCGCGAAGGAAATTTTCCGCGCGGAACACGCCAACGTACAGCCCCATTCTGGAACGCAAGCCAACATAGCCGTGTACCTTACCGCGCTGCAGCCCGGCGATATTGTCCTGGGAATGAATTTGGCGCACGGAGGGCATCTCACTCACGGACATCCGCTCAATTTTTCAGGAAAGATGTATAAATTCATTCCCTACGGTGTGAAGCAGGAAAGCGAGCTGCTGGATTACGAGGAGGTGGAGCGGCTGGCCAGCGAGCACAAACCGAAAATGATTGTGGCGGGCGCAAGCGCGTATGCGCGGGTGATTGACTTCGCGCGGATGGGCGGAATTGCGCGCGCGGCGGGAGCGCTGCTCTTTGTGGACATGGCCCACATCGCGGGATTGGTCGCCGCGGGCGTCCATCCCAGCCCCGTGCCTCATGCCGACTATGTGACCACAACTACGCACAAGACTTTGCGCGGTCCGCGCGGCGGCTTGATTTTGTGTCTCGAAAAATATGCCAAGGATTTGGACCGGGTGGTATTTCCAGGAACGCAGGGCGGCCCGCTGGAACACGTAATCGCGGCCAAGGCGGTTTGCCTGAGGGAAGCGATGGAGCCAGGCTTCAAGGCTTATCAGCAGCAGGTGGTGAAAAATGCCCGGGCGCTGGCGGCGGAATTAACCGCGCAGGGATTTCGCATCGTTACCGGCGGCACGGATACACACCTGTTTCTGCTGGATGTCCATTCGCGCGGCATGACCGGGCGCGACGCCGAAAATGCGCTCGAACATGCCGGAATCACCGTGAATAAAAACGCCATTCCATTTGACCCCAATCCGCCGATGAAGGCGGGCGGCATCCGCGTGGGCAGCCCGGCAGTGACCACTCGCGGAATGCGCGAGCCGGAAATGGCCCAGATCGCGAAGTGGATGGCGGAAGTGCTCGCTCACGTTAGCGATGCCGCCGTACAAACGCGCGTCCGCGGCGAAGTCGCGGCTCTTGCCGCCCGCTTCCCCATGTATCCCCGCCGCATGGTCGCGGCCGGTACCAGCAAGTCATAGCGTACCGACACGCTACGCCAGACTTACGGCAGAACCTGCTGAATTACCGGGGGGAATTGGCGCGGCGCAAATTGGGTGCTGCCGTTGTAATGAGCAGCCACTCGTTGTTTGCCGATGGCCAGCTTCGACGTAGTATATGAGGCGGTCCCGTTGACCAGGTTGGCTTTCGCGTTGGCGTGATCCGTACTAAACGTCACCGCGCCGGTCGGCACCGGCTCGCCTTTTATAGAACCCGCCACCGTTGCAGTGAACGTCACCGCATCGTCGAAATGCGACGGATTCGGCGCGCTGGTAAGGGTCACAGCGGTGCCAATTGTATTCAGCAGAACGCTAACGGAGTTGCTGACCGTATTTGTTATGACTACGTCCGGGCGGCGATCGCCATTAAAATCAGCGACCCCAACGGCTTTTGAGAATTGGCCGGCGCTGTAAGTTAGAGGCAGTTGAAAAGTTCCGTCACCGTTGCCCAGCAGCAGCAGAGTTTGACTGCTCCCGAGGACGCCGGCGGACACTGCCAAATCCAAAGCACCATCCGCATTGAAGTCACCTACGGCAAGGGATACTGGCTCCGTCCCAGCAGGATATTGAGCGACGGGTTGAAAGGTGCCATCCCCATTTCCAAGCAGGACGCCCACAGTGTTCGGGGCCAAATTCGCGGTAACGATATCGAGCTTGCCATCATGATTGAAATCCGCAACGGCCACCCATTGCGGGCCGGTGTTTACTCCCGTGGAGTACTCTTTCTGGCCTTGAAAAGTGCCGTCCCCGTTGCCAAAAAGGATGCTCACTGAATTCGAATAAGAGTTTGCCGCAACTAAGTCGAGCTTACCGTCCCGATTAAAATCGCCGACCGCAATTGAGACAGGCCCCTTGCCCACCTTAAAGTCGGCGCGGCCCCCGAATGATCCGTCGCCGTTGCCTAGCCAGACTGTGACCGTTCCCTGCACAGGGTTCTCGCAAATTCCGGGATTCCCGCAATAATTCACGACGGCGAAGTCGGGCCTACCATCCCCGTTGAAGTCAGCGACCACGACCCCGATGGGAACGCCGCCGGTGCTGTACGTGGTGGCACCCTGAAATGTGCCATCACCGTTGCCGAGGAGTACGCTGGCGGTACTGTCGTAGGCATTGGCGACCACGAGATCGGCGTTCCCGTCAAGATTGAAATCCCCTGAAGCCACACCGCGCGGAGAGGAGCCAGTGGAATACTCGACAGGTGTCTGGAATGTTCCGTCGCCGTTGCCCAGCAGAATTCCAACGGCGCTCTGAGTTCCCGAACTGGAGCTGGTAACGGCCAGATCGATCTTGCCATCGTTATTAAAATCGGCCACCGCAATGCCGTGTGGATTGGGCGCCGTGGTGAAATCGCGCCGGGCTTGAAAGGTTCCGTCACCATTCCCCAGCAGCACGTCCACTACGCCAGATTGCACTGTCGGTTGGGAAGGAGTTGCAAGGTCCAATTTGTGATCGCCATTGAAATCGCCCACGGCTATAGCGGCGGGATAATTGTTCGTGCCGAAATCCATGTGGGGCTGAAAAGTGCCGTCTCCATTGCCGAGAAGAATGCTAACCGTATTGCCGAGGTAATTGGAAACCGCCAGATCCGGCACGCCATCGCCGTTGAGATCCTCCGCGGAGACATACACTCCATCCGCACCAGAGGGATAACCGACAAGGGGCTGGAACGTGCCATCGCCATTGCCAAGAAGAATGTTCACACTATCGGTACCGTCAAGACACTGGCCGGTGCTCACCGCGAGGTCAAGATTGCCGTCACCATTCAGGTCTTTCATCGCGACGTAGAAAGGTCCGCATCCAGCAGCATAAGTTTGTTGCGCCCGAAATGTGCCGTCACCCTTGCCCAACAGCACGCTAACCTCGCCGACGCTGGTATCCGCCGTTACGATGTCGGGATTGCCATCGCCATTGAGATCGCCCACAGCGACGGAATTAACTCCCTGCATGGCGTTGAAATCCTGGTGAGGCGCGAAGGCCCCGTTGCCCAAACCCAGAAGCACGCTGACGTTATCCGTGTAAACGTTGGCCGTGGCGAGATCAAGCTTTCCATCGTGGTTGAAATCCGCAACGGCGACTGATACGGGGCCTGTTCCGGTCGCAAAATCCGTGTGGGGCTGAAAAGTGCCGTCCCCATTGCCCAGCAATATCGAGACACTCCCAACCCCCATGGTCGGAAATTCGGCGGCCACAGCCAAGTCAAGTTTGCCGTCGCCGTTGAAGTCGCCCACGGCCACCGAACTGGGAGACCTTGAGGTTGCAAAGCTGACGGGCGGCCCAAAAGTCCCGTCGCCATTACCCAGAAGTATGTAAACCAGATTGTCGTCCTGGTCTGTCGTAACCAGATCCAGCTTGCCATCGCCATTGAAATCGCCCGTAGCTATCGCATAGTCGCTCCGCCCAGTTGGAAATGTTGGGGCCTCGAAAAAAAGTTTGCTGGGATCGAAAAGGTTAGACTTTCCTGCACCCCAAGACGGGACGAGCTGTGACAGGCCTCCTTTGTCCACTGGTGAACGGCCCGCCATCTGGCCGATTCGTGCCGCTCCGTTAAAGTTAGCGCCGAGCGGAATCCTCGCGGATATGGGCCCCGACCCGATAACGCCAAGACAGGCCATTGCGGAGAGCGCCAGCGGCTTAAACGAAATATGCCTCATAGCTAGTCTCCTTGCTCTTTGCCAAACCTTCCCTTCGGAAGCCAATCATGCCTCCCATCGTACACCGGTTGTCCTGCCAGCGATGTTGAGACAAGGCTACCGAGAACGTTCAAATAAGGCGTTGGCTTCCTGGTAGGAGATGGCGTGTTCGGCGATGGTGGCGAAGGTGCCGGAATCGAGAATCTCGCGAGCAATGCGCCGGGCCAGTCCCAGAGTGGCGCGCATGGGCGCGGAGCCCAGGCTCACGCGGCGGACACCAAGCCGTTGCAATTCCGCGAAGGATGGCGAGCCCGGGACCGCGAGAACATTTAGCGGGCCATGTACTTCGCGGACGAGCTTGCCAATCACGTCAGCGTTAGTTACGCCGGGAATAAAGACGCAGTCCGCGCCCGCCTCCAGATAAGTGTTGGCGCGGCGCACGGCCTCGCCAAACCATGAGCTTGGCTCGCCCTGCTGGGAGAAATACACATCGGTCCGCGCGTTCAGCACCAGGGGCACGCCGGCGGCGGAGGCAGATTCGCGAATGGCTTTGATTCGTTCGGCCTGTAAAGAGGGATCGGTTAGCTGCGTTTCGCGGAAGGCGTCTTCGAAATTCATGCCCACCGCGCCAGCTTGAATCACAGCCCGCGCCGTTTGCGCGGCATCCTCGGCGGAGGGCCCATAGCCGCCCTCCACATCCGCCGTCACGGGAACGGAGACGACGGCGGCTATCCGCCGCACGGCTTCGATCATCATTTCGCGCGGGATGAATTCTCCGTCGGCATATCCCAGCGAATTAGCGATACCCGCGCTCGTGGTGGCGATGGCGGGAAATCCCGCCTGCTCAAAAATCCGCGCGCTGGCGGCATCCCATGCGTTGCAGAGAACTAAAATCTTCTGGCCGCGGTGCAGCTCCCGCAACTTTTCCGCGCGAATTTTCTGTAGGCCTACATCCATTTTGTGTTCATCCTGTTCGCATTGAAAACTATTGCGTTTGCACTGTCGCGGGAGTCGCAGCGGTGGGCCGGTGAGAATATTCTTCGTAGAGCTGCTGCTGGCGATTGTCCATGCTGGTCAACCGGCCCTTGATGAAGAGATACTTCACCTGGGTCCGGATCTCCAGCGGGTCGCCATTGGTAACGATTAGGTTTCCAAGTTTTCCGACTTCGATCGTGCCGAATTGCCCATCCAGGCCCAGCATTTTCGCGGCGTTACTTGTGACGGCGCGCAACGCTTCGTCGTGGGAAAGCCCGTAGCCAACCGCCGTGCCAGCCTGTTGTGCCAGGCGCCGCGAAAAAGCGGTGTCGAAACTGGCAAAGGCAATCGGAATGCCAGCCGCCACCAGTTCCGACGGCTGGGTCATCGGCTTGTCGTAGGGATCGTCTTCCTGTGGCGGCACGCTCAACGTTGGCCCCAATATCACTGGAATGCCATCCATTTGCAGAAGGTCCTTCTCCTTCCACGCCTCCGCGCCACCCGCCAGAATGACCTTCAGATGGTGCGCCACGCAGAAATTGACGCCGCTACGAATATCACGCTTGTCATTGGCAACCAGCAGCACCGGCAGACGCCCCTCCACCACCGGAATCATCGCCTCAAGCGCCAAATCGCGCGCATAGTTCGCTGGAGAACCATTCTTTTTCGCCTCCGCGTAGTGCCGCGCCTGGTCCAAATAGTCACTGAGCGCGTCCACCTTTTTCTGATACTCCTCTTGCGCGTCCTTGAACGGTTTTTCCTTGGGTTGAAACGTCACCGGATCAGACGACTTCGTTTCGATACTGGGCCAGATTAAGGTCATCGCCGCCGAGCGTTCAATCTGCATGTCGGCCATCGTCCAGCCGGAAAGGTTCATAGCCACGGCCTGCCCGCCAAGAATGTTGCCGCCACCACCGGTGAAGAATCCTCCCGTTCCAGGCACGGCGAGCACTTCGGTAATGCCAGCGGCGCGTGTAATGGCAATGTGTGCGCTTGCGGGATTTACCGCGGTCGCGGCCTGCAACTCGGGACGGAAATCGCCCAAGTCTGACACGTCCACAGTGCCGCGAATCGAGGCAATTTCTTCCAGTCCAATTTGCGTAACTGGATCGAAAAAACCGGGATAAACTTCCAGCCCCTTCGCGTCAATTACCTGCGCATTCGCCGGGACTTGAACTTCCGCGCCGACGGCCACGATCTTGCCATCCCGCAGCAGCACTGTAGCCCCTTCGAGGGGTGGGCCGGCCAGGGTGTAAACCTTTGCGCCAACAATCGCGGTTGCGGCCGGCGTTGGTTGCCCAGCGTTCTGGGCGTAGAGCGCATTAGCTAGAATCGAAGCCATCAGCATCAGTAAAGCAAAAGCCGCGCCCGGAACCTTAGAACGATTAGCCCGCATGTGTGTCGCACGAGTGAAGGGTTTCATTGAGCGTCTCCCGTCGCACCGATTTCGACTTGAGGTGGCTTGGTATCAGTGTCCGGCTTTGGCGCCTTGTCTTCTTCCCTCTTGGCCTCGTTTTTCGCGTCTTCCTCGGCTTTCTTCTCCTTGTCGAGGAGGTCTTTGCGTTCCTTTTCGATGGCCGCGCGCGCGGAAATATCCTTTTCGCGATCGAAATATACCTGACCGTCGATCAGGGTCTTCTGCACGACAGCGTACACGCTTAGAGGATCAGCATTGTAAATCGCCAGATCGGCATCCTTGCCTGTTTCAATGGACCCAACGCGATTGTCGATCCCCAATTGAATCGCTGGATTCAACGTGACCAGCTTGAGCGCCTCGGTTTCGTTAAGGCCGCCGAATTTGATGCTCTTCGCGGCTTCCTGATTCAGATGCCGGGCTTCTTCGGCATCGTCGGAATTTACCGAGACAATCACGCCGTGTTGCGTCATCATTGCGGCGTTGTAGGGGATCGCGTCATAGGCCTCCACTTTGTAAGCCCACCAGTCGGAAAATGTTGATCCACCCGCGCCACTCGCGGCAATCTCATCCGCTATTTTGTAGCCTTCCAGGACGTGCTGGAATGTGCGCACCTTGAATCCAAACTCGTTGCCCACGCGTATCAGCATCAGAATTTCATCCGCGCGATAGGAGTGCGCGTGCACATACCGCTTGCCTTCCATCACCTCTACCAGCGGTTCCAGCTTTTCGTCGCGTTTCGGAGGGATCAAGTTTTTCTCGCCGGCGGCTCTTTTCAGGTTGTACTGATCCCACTTCTTTTTATACTCCTGCGCGCCGGTGAAAGCCTGGCGAATCACATCCTCCACGCCCATGCGCGTGCCAGGGTAACGCGGCGGAATACCCCGCGGGGCATCGAAATTCGCATGGGTGGGGTTTTCGCCCAGCGCAAATTTGATTCCCGGCAACGCGCCTTCAAAAGGCAGCTCGCTCGCGGGCTTGCCCCAGCGCAGCTTGATAACCACCGTTTGGCCGCCAATGGGATTGGCGCTCCCGTGGAGAATGTTCGCCGCCGTCACACCGCCAGCCAAATCGAGGTAAACACTGGGATCTTCGGGATTCAGCACATCCTTAATGTTCACCATTGACGAAACGGCCACGCTCCCTTCGTTCACATCACCATCGATAGCAATGTGGGAGTGACAATCAATAATTCCCGGCATCACCCACTGGCCGCTGGCGTCAATCACCTTCGCGTTGGCTGGCGCTTTTAGATTTGTGCCCACCTCCGCGATTTTTCCATCGCGAATCAGGATGGAGCCGTGCTCAATCGTTCCATTCGTAATCGTCAGGATCGTCGCATTCTTGATTAAAGTGACTTGCGCATCTTTAGGCTCGACTCCACTCGACCGAGCGCCGGATGCGCCGATTTCTGGCGAGCCGCCCAACCATGCGGCCACAACGATCAATGCCAAAACCGGCAGGCCATTTACCAGTCGGCATTTATACATTCCGCGCTTCATCGGCCTCCCTCCCACGTGCCTTCCGCTACCTCGGAAATATTCGGTTTTTCGCTCACATTATCATTGGGAGTGACCGTTGGCTTTTTGCCCGGCCTTGTCGCCGGGTGGTCATCGGTAGTAACGGGCGGCGTAATGGCAGATGGTCCTGCCGGTTTCTTTACGGATTTTGCTGGCGCGGCTTTCCGCGGTTTGGCGGTTGCCTTCTCCGCTGGTTTCGCGGCTGGTTTTTCATCTTTCGGAGGCTCATGAACTTCAAACCGCTTGCCATCAACAAACACCATCTTCACTTTCGTTTTGTCGCTGAAAAAATCGCCATCGGTCACCACAAGGTTGGCGATTTTCCCCTTCTCAACGCTGCCCATTCGGTCGGCTACACCGAAAATTCGCGCCGCGTTCAGGGTCAGCGCATTCAAGGCCGCGTCTTCACTCAGGCCCGCATCAGTGGCCCTCTTCAGCGCCTTCTGTATATCCTTTGGGCCTTCCAGTCCACCGGACGAAAATGCGAACATCACATTTGCCCGCGTAAACGCCGCTGGAGTTCCCGGCGCTCGCTCCCGAAACCGCAACTCACGCAGGGGAGTTTCCTCCTCGGGGTCAGCGTCTTTGGACTTCTCCGGCCATTTCAGGCTGACTATTACCGGCACATGCCGCTCGCCAATTTCCGCCGCAACGGCGTAACCCTGTTGGCCGCCTTCGATTGCCGCGGCTAAACGCCATTCGCCGATGAGCCGCAGCGCGCGCAATATCTGAATCTGGTTGTTGGCTGGAACCAGGAACAGTTCACGTCGCGCGATTGCTTCGGCCATTACCTGCCCTGTGCGGTCATAAACCGGCCGCTCCACGCCCTGGGGATGCGCATTGTAAATCGGCGTCGCTTGCTCTTTCCATTGCGTGTCCCACATGACCTGACGCACGTAGGCAATCGCCCCCATCAGGGAGCCCGGAAAGCTGATAAATCCGCCAGTGGGTTTGAACGAAAGATCCATCGCTGCCTGGGGTAGCACGGCCATTTCGCCCGGGCGTCCGCCACTTAGATCCATAAGCGAGCTCTGTCCGGGAATCATTCCACCCGTTGGCGAACTGAGAACCGTGGTAAACCCCGCGTCACGCCATTTTTCAATTCTCTTATCATCGGAGTTGAACTCATCCGCTGCCACGCGCCACGGAGTTGTTCCCGGGCGGTCCTCCGGTCCCATCGAGATTTTGGCCGGCGAGGTGCTATGGGCGCCGTCGCCCGCGCCGGTCGCTGCGTCTTTCGGCTTGTCCTCACCAAAACCAATATCTGTCCCCGCATCAATCATTCCGGGATAAACGCTTAGGCCCTTGCCGTCAATTACCAGCGCTTCGGGAGGAATGTTTCCATCCTCGTCTCTTGCGCCAGCCGACGCGCCAACATACTGAATTAACCCGTCCGCAATCACTACCGTGCCGTTATCCAGCGGCGGCGCGGAAACCCGATAGATTTTTACTCCGCGAATCGCGAAGTAGCGCGGCTCGTCCGCGCTCGCTACCCGTGTCGCGTGCGGCGAAACGCCAATCGCTAGTGCGGCCGCCAGCGCTGCCCCGACAATCCACATCGCACTTTTTCGTTTCATTCCGCCCTCATCCTCAGCAATTAGAACTCACCAAAAGGCATGGTGCTTATCCTATGACGCACTGCCTTTCAACGCATCTTTTTAATAGTACGAATTAATTTCGCAGCGGCTTGCCAGTCTTTAGGGTGTGGGCGATGCGCTCCTGGGTTTGCTTTTCGCCACACAGGCTGACGAAGGCTTCCCGCTCCACATCCAAAATGTATTGCTCGGAAACATCCTGTGGCGAGGAGAGCGGCCCACCGGCCATCACACCAGCGAGCTTTCGCGCTACCAGCGCATCATAATCGCTGATGTATTCGCCGCGCAGCAGTTGATGAATACCCAGTTTCGCCGTGGCGATAAACGATTCGCCCAACACCCGAATCGGCCCCGAAATTGGCGGGAAGTATCCGGCGCGCGCCATAGTTAGCGCCCTCTGCTTGGCGTCGGCGATCAATCGTTCACGGTTCATGCTGATGACATCCGTTGGACGCAGGAAACCGAGCCCGCGCGCTTCCTCGGCGCTGGTGGAAACCTTCGCCGTCGCCAGCGTTTCAAAGATGGCGCGCGTGGCGTGAAGTAATCCCATTTCGTCGCCGGTGGACGTGCGCTCGTTGGCGCGAATCAGCATCTCTTTGGTACCGCCGCCAGCCGGGATCAGGCCCACGCCGGTTTCCACCTGCCCGATGTATGCTTCGGCTGCCGCATGGACGCGCGCCCCATGCAACACGATTTCGCATCCGCCACCCAGCGCCATTCCCTGTGGAGCGACGACCACGGGTTTGGGAGAATATTTGATGGCCATGTTCACGTTCTGAAATTGCCGTACGGCCAGATCAATTTCATCCCATTCCTGTTCCTGTGCGCTGATTAGCAGCAGCATCAGGTTCGCGCCAACCGAAAAATTCTCCGCCTGATTGGCGATCACCATGGCGTCGAAATCCGCGGTGAGGCGCCGCAAACCCGCGTGAATCATCGCGACAATATCCCCGCCAATAGCGTTCATCTTGGAATGAAATTCGCAGCAGACCACCCCATCACCCAGGTCAATCAGACTCGCGCCGGCGTTCGTTTCCACCCCACAACCCCGCTCGTGTAGCGTTCGCAGAATGATGCCGCCTTCCTGCTCTACTGCAGCCTTGCGCGGCGCGCTGGCAGGATCGAAATATGTTGTTGTCCCGTGGGCCGAATTGTAGAATGTGTCTTGCCCCGATTTTAATAGCGCAGTCACCAGCGGCGGGGGTACATATCCTTCCCGCTCGGCCGCGTGGCCCAGAGAATCGACTTCCAGCGCGTCCCACATTTCGAACGGCCCTAGCTCCCAGCCATATCCCCATCGCATGGCGCAATCAACATCAACGATGCTATCGGCGATCTCCGGCATTCGCCGCGCGGCATAGAGACATGTGTCCCTCATGACGCGCCACAAAAATTCCGCCACCTTGTCGCTGCTCCCTTGACGGTCGCTTCCCCCGGCAATTTCGCGATTGCCCACAGCCATCGCGGGTGCAACAATCGCTCGCAGCCGTTCCCTCGTGCCGGAAATCATCGCGGCCATCTCCAACGATTGAAAACGGGCCTTCCGCCGGGGGCGATATTCCATCGTGCTAACATCCAGCGCGAAAATTTCAGGCTCGCCGCTTGAACTTTTCTCTCGCCGGTAAAATCCACCGCCGGTTTTTTCGCCCAGCCAGCCGCGCCGCAGCATCTCTTCCATGAAAGGCGGTAGTTCAAAAATATCTCGCGACTCGTCCTCGTGCGCATTTTCACGGAGATTTCTAACTACCTGCGCCACTACGTCCAGCCCCACAACATCCACTGTTCGGAATGTCGCCGATTTCGGCCGGCCAATCACGGGACCGGTGCAGGCATCCACTTCCTCGACGCTCATTTCCAGGGCGGTCATGTGCCGGGACGCGCTCATCAGTGAAAATGTGCCTATGCGGTTGGCTATGAAATTCGGAGTGTCTTTTGCAACCACCACGCCCTTGCCCAGCCGCCGGTCGCAGAAATCGGCAAGCGTGGCCGTTACTTCGGGCAGGGTCTCGCCCCGTGGAATCAGTTCCACTAATTTCAAGTAACGCGGCGGATTAAAGAAGTGCGTTCCGGCGAAGCGCCGCCGAAAATCGTCCGAGCGCCCCTCGGCAATGTGGGCGATGCCCAGGCCGGAAGTATTCGTGCTCACAATCGTCCCTGAGCGGCGGTGTGATTCAACGCGGGAGAGGAGTTGCCGTTTGATTTCCAGGTTCTCGGCGACGGCCTCGATGATCCAATCCGCCTGCGCGCACCAATCAAGATTGTCTTCGAAGTTTCCCACGGTAATCCGCCGCGCCGTTTCAGGAGTGAAAAACGCGGGGGGACGCGACGCCAGAGCCGCATCCACGCCGGCCCGGGCGATTCGGTTTCTAACATCAGGGCTCTCCAGCGTCAGGCCGCGCTTAATTTCACCTTGAGAAATTTCGGAGGAAGCCATGTCCAGGAGGAAAGTCGGCACACCCGCATTCGCCAGGTGGGCCGCGATGCGCGCTCCCATCGTACCCGCTCCCAGCACGACGGCCTTCTCGATGCTCGCCTTCATCATTTGCATGGGCTGAACTCTTGGAGGTTACTGAAGCGATTCTCATGGGTCAACGTGCGTGGCGAGTGCAACGGTATGCTCCTCCGGCATATCCTCGCGCTGCGACTGCGTGGCAAGGGCTAGTGAGTGACGCCTGTCGTGTTCAGCAGCGGATCGAAAATGGTGGCCACTTTTCCTTTCTTGTCCGCCGCGTGAATCTGGCCCTTGCCATCCAGTAAGAACGATTGCCGTCCCTCTTTGCCATATCCCTGGGGAGTAGCCATTAATTCAAAATGTGGCGCCCTTTCGTCGGCTGCGGCCAAAATTTGGTAACGATACTGATATCCATTGCGGGTCCCCGCGGCCAAGTCGCTGGCAATCAAATCGGCATGATCTGGCGACGCGCCCTCCGGTGGCGCCGGGCCAAGCTGCGAGAGCGATTCGGGAAGCTGCCCGAAACTGCGCTGATAGGTTCCAACTGCCTCCGCTAATGCGGCCAAAGTCTTCGCCGCGGCATCCTCGCGCGCGATGATATCCTGCTGCGCCCACTCCTCCACTAACTGCGGAACGTCAAACAGCAGCAGCCCCAGCGATAGCAGCCGCCAGCTTTCGCCTTCGCGAACCATTCCAAATTGCGTGCTTTGGCCCGACACCTCCACAGAAATGAAGGCGACATTATCATTCCTGCGCGCAACACCGATCCGAAATCCCACGGTCTCGCCTGATCCCTCGCAAGTCAATACCTTGCCCTTACCGGCGCCCCCCGAGAGCAGCGGACGGCCTGGCTTATCCATAATGGCGAACCGTTTTACAATCGCCAGACGTTGGGTATCCGTTAACTTCGCGAAGGCCGTACTGTTTTCCTTGGTCAAATAATTTCTGAACCCCGGTTCATCCTGGCGGCAGGCGGCGGTGAGCATGGATTGAAGCGCCAAAACTGGGTCTGTCTCTGTGCCATTCTGCGCTCGCGCCCTGCCTGCCAATATAAGCATGGGAACCAACAGCAATGCCCCAGTTCGGAGAGGTTTGGACAGCGCAAGTCTCTTCATTCGCATCGCTTCCCTTTAAATTCGGCCATTCCTTGCAGAGTCAGCGGCATCTCCTTCTATGCTTCCCGCCCTCAGCAAATTGGCTAGCTCCTGGGTGAACTTCGACCGAGGCATCACTTCGTTGCATCCGGCACTGCGCGCTTCCGCCGCCAATTCCACTTGGACGTGCGACACATAACCGATGATTCGCACAGCCGAATGCGCCGCGCGGAGATTCCTAATCGCTTCCAATGGGGCCGCGCGGAGGTTCAGGTCAATTATCGCCAGCGACGGGACACTTCGTCCGACCTCTTCGCGAAAAGCGTCAGCCGAAGATGTAATTCTCAGCGCAACGTCGGCACGTTGTACCGTCTCCCGAATCTTCGCCAGAAAGAAAATATCGTCCGCCAGTATTAATATGCTACCCACGTTTTACCTTCCCCGCGATTTAATTTAGCTATGCCATAATAGGCGCGTCATCTCGATTTATGCCGGCGAGGATGCCCACCGTGCAACTAACTGGGATGCACTTCTGCGCGCAAGTGTTTTAATGACGTCAAACCGCGGAGAATAATAATGGCCGCCGATAACCACTCGCCCCTCGCCAATAATAGCCCGCTCGCCATTCGCGTTCTCTCCACCTTTCGCGAACTTCGACGAGACGCACTCGACCTGCACACCTTCTTTGAAATCGCGGGGGGTAACGTTCCCAGTCAGCGCGAGGCCGTTCTGGACGCTGTAACCAATCTTGTGCAACACGGATTGCTTCGCGAGCGAGGCGGCGATTTTTATTCCCTCACCGAAAGCGGACGTCTTGCGCTGGCCGGACCGCGCGATCTCACTTTGCTTGGTCGCCCCGGCTGCCATCTCTGCGAAGAAGCTCGAACAATAGTCGCACCAATGGCCGCAAAATTCGGCTTGCTTTTCGGCGAAATCAATACTGACGAGGACGCCAGGCTGCGTGAGCGCTACGGGACCGATGTTCCAGTGTTGTTTCTGGGTTCTCAGGAAATCGCGCGACATTCCGTGGACGCCGGACGTTTGCGGGATCGGCTGGCGGCAATCCCGCAAGTCTCGCAGTGAGGCCGCAACGAATTAAGCGCGTCGGAACATGCCCGTAAGCGCTGGCAGCGATCAGGAACCTGCGTCTAATGGTCCTTTGTCTCATGGGCACCCACCGATTCATCCGGCACATCGCCTGGCCGTCCTTTCACACGATCATAGACAGTGACGCCACAGGTTGAGCCCAGCCCTTCATTATAGTAAGTGGGAACGCTGAGCGCGGAGCGCAACTCTTCATTGAATTTTCGCAAATCCAGCAATTGCTGCTTGCGCGCGGGAAATTTCCTCCCGTCCCGGGTCAGTAGAAACTTCTGGTAACCGGCGTCCCACAATTCCGCGAACTGGCCGCCAACTACGAACGCGGGTAACTCGGTCATGCGATATTTGCCGTCGGCGTTGCGTTGCAATCCCGCTCCGCATCCATATTTCTCAATCTTTGTTGCGCCGCCCCCTGAATCTTGCAGAACAAAATTCTTGCTGGGCAGCGACTCAATTAGGGCGGCATCAAAGGTGGCGTTTATGTTCCACATGTAAGAGGTCCTAAGTTCAAATTCAAGGATAAGCCGCTGGGATTGTCAAAGGTCGCCACAGCCATTCGGCGCCTCAATGGGCGCGGCCTACGTAATCGTCCGCTACTGTACAAATCCTACATCCGGCACCGGCATCGGCTTCTCCCGAATCGCTCCGAATTGGGCCTCGTAGCGGTCAATATTCTCGCCCAGGGCCGCATAGAGCCGCTTGGCATGCGCGGGACTCACAATGAGGCTGGCCACCAGCTTGCCCTGCGGATTGGTAGGGAAGAGATAAATGAAATTCATAATAAACTCTTCCGGCGTATTGTGGATCATTACCAGATTCGAATACTGCCCCAGCAATTCCTTCTCATCAGCCTTGATTTGCACCTGGCCCGGTTGAGCCGTCTGCTGCGGTTTCTGAGAATCGTCCATTCCTTCCTCCTGATTGACAGCCGTTCTTCTCCAGCTTAACAGACCAATCAATGCAAAAGAATTTGCGTGCAGCCGTTTCATTGATCTTTTCATCCAGACGGTTGACTGGGAAGAAGGTTAAGTATAGTTTCAATAATATGTTTATCTGCGTTAACATCAGACGCGGCTGTGTATCAAACCTCTGAATGAACCCTGTTCCTAACGCTTCCGCCGATGCAGCCGCGATTCCCGCGCCGATAGGGGAGCGTGGCCACGGCCGCCGGGAAGTGTGGTGGTATCTGGGCCCCGCCTTTGTCGCCTCGGTCGCCTACATGGACCCCGGCAACTTCGCCACCAATATCGAAGCTGGCGCGCGCTTTGGCTACCGCCTGTTGTGGGTGCTGCTATGGTCCAACGCCATGGCCATCCTCATACAATATCTCTCCGCAAAATTGGGCATCGCCACAGGCCGCACGCTGCCCGAAAACTGCCGCGAACTCTTTACGCGCCGCATAAACATCATTCTCTGGGTAGCCGCGGAAATTGCCGCCATGGCCACCGACCTCGCGGAATTTCTCGGCGCGGCACTGGGCTTTTATCTTTTATTCGGCATCCCCATGCTTCCCGCGGCGGTGCTCACTGGCATTGTCGTAATGCTGATTCTGGCCGTGGAACAAGCGGGATTTCAATGGCTGGAGCGCATCATTATGGCCTTCGTGGCCCTGATTGGAATCGCCTATGCGTGGGAAATGTTCGCCAGCCATCCGAGCTGGAAGCCGATTCTATTCAGCACGCTGGTCCCTCGCGCCAACTATTCCTCGATTTACATTGCGGTTTCCATGCTTGGCGCAACGGTTATGCCTCACGTGGTGTATTTGCACTCGGCCTTGGTATTGCCGCGCCGCGAGGAACACGAGCGCGAGCAACAGGGCGACCATAGTCAACACGCCCGCCATCGGCGCATGGAGCTCGCCGACGTCCTGCTGGCCATGAACGGCGCCTGGCTGATCAATTCCGCCATGGTCATCATGGCTGCCGCCGCGTTTTTCGGCCGGGGTATGTCGGATTATTCCATCGAGGGCGCTTACCGCACTCTTGCGCCGTTACTCGGGAAGGTGGCCGCGGTAGCGTTTGGCGTGGCGCTGCTTTGCTCCGGACTTTCCTCGTCCACCGTCGGCACCATGGCCGGCCAGGTGATTTTGCAGGGTTTCATGGAGGTTCGCATCAGCGTCTTCCTCCGGCGCGCGGTGACCATGGTTCCCGCGATCGTGGTGATCGCATGGGGCCTGGACCCGCTGAAGACCCTGGTGCTGAGCCAGGCCATCCTTAGTTTCTGCCTTCCCTTCGCAGTTGTGCCGTTGTTGTTGCTGACCCGAAAAGCCAGCCTGATGGGCGCCCATGTGAACCGTCCGCTAACCAATGTGCTGGCGTGGGTTTGTGCCACTGTGATTTTAGGGATGAACGCGTGGCTGCTGGGCGCGATTTTCATGGGCCGCGCGTGAAAGGGCCCCATCGGCTGAAGCGGCTGCCTATTCGGCAGGATCAAACCTCTGGGTCATAATTTGTAACGATGAGCGAATCGAAAAATCGGAAGAAAATGCTTCTTTCCGCCGTGGCGTTGATGATCGCCGCCGCCATTGTCGCATTCGCATTCCATCAGACGCACGATTGGAACGCGCCACCCAGCGCCCGCGATACGCCAAACCCCGTTTCAGCGAATGCTTCTTCGATTGGCGCGGGGAATGCTATTTACCAGCAACATTGCGTGAAATGCCACGGAGAAACCGGCGATGGCAATACCCGGTATTCCAAATGGAATACCCGGCCTGCGGATTTGACCGATTCCAAACGGATGAGCAAAATGACCGATGGAGAGCTGTTTTGGAAAATCAGTGAAGGCAAGCACCCCATGCCTGCGTTCAAAGACAAGCTTAACGGGCAAGAGCGCTGGCAAGTTGTTAACCATATTCGAACGTTTTCCATGGGCGCGCCGCGTCCCCGCCGTTAGACGCAGTTTTTTTTAAAGGCGCCGGGGGCTGATCCGTTGTGCTCAAGTGCGAGGATTCGGCGGGGGCGCAGGTCGTCATTCCGAACGCCTTGGGCGTGAGGAATCTGCTTTTCTTAAAACGCACAATACCCGGGCGATTCCAAAAAGTTGGTCATTCCGAGCGTAGCGAGGAATCTGCTTTTCGTAAAACGCCAGCGAATATCACGAACCGCATCGGAGCTAGCTCCTATTCCCGCCGCTTCTACTTAACGCCCGCCAACGCTTCGGCTACTTCCTTCACGTCGGGGACGACGGGAATATCATAGTTTTTCAGCCACGCGACCTTTCCCTGCCGGTCAATAATCACAATCGAGCGGTTAGTAATGCCTTTATCAGCCATATAGGCGCCAAACTTTTCCGCCACCGCGCCGCGCGGATGAAAATCGGCCAGGAGCGGATACTTGATTCCCATCTTGTCGGCGTAGGCCTTGTGCGACCAGGTTGAATCCACGCTCACGCCCAGCACTTGGGCATCGAGCTCGTCGAACCGCTTCATGTCATTCACGAAGCGGGCATGTTCGTTGGTGCAGGTGGGGCTCCAATCGAGCGGGTAAAACACGATGACCACGTTTTTCTTTCCAAGGAAATCGCTCAGATGAACTTCTTTCTGGTTCTGGTCCTTCAGCGTAAAGTCAGGCGCTACGGAACCTACGGAAACTGGCATAATTCCTCCTCAAATTTAACTGGCGCGCCTATGATGACCTCAACGTCTTAGGTCGACGCGCCGCGAAATAAAATTAGCTTATCTCTTGCGAGATTCAATCATAATAGAGGTCGCCGCGGAGGACAAACAGCGAACTCCGCTCCCGCGGTGATGAATGTTGTGTTGTTATCACGGACATATTGCCACGTTGCCGCGTAACGATATGTTAGGACCTTTAAGCGGCGCACGCTCTTTGGAGCGAACCGCCTGCGAAACCAATGGCACGAGTCCCTCTCGAACGCGCATACCCTTCGCTGGCCTTCCGGCGCCGATCACGCAACTGGTGGGCAAAGTTCAGCGGCGCGCCCGCGGAATGTATTCATCTGGACGAACCGCAATCCTGGATGGCCATGCTCCTGCCCGACACGTTATACATACGCGGCAAGGCAGTCCAACAAAGGATGCCGGCGCGGCCGGAAGCGTCCCTGTGCCGCGATTGCCTGCTGTCAGTGGTCGAGCCCGAACTGAAGGCTTACCACGGGCGCGTGATGGCGTTTGAGCCCAATGCCGAATCCCTCTCGCAATATTTCTTTATTGGCACTGGGGATTTCGGGCCTTCGGGATTGCAGCCGGAGGTTTCCACGGCCATTGAAAAGCGCCTGGCTCAGCGGCTGGACACATGCGAATCGTGCAGCCGGCAGGCGACCTGGCAGTGGATTCCGTGGGAGCAAGTCGCCAGCCTGGATGAGGTGGATCGCATCAACGAAGCGCCCGGGAACAGCTTATGCGCGGTGCATGGATCGGCGCGGTTCTGCAAAGCATTGGAGGCAATCCCGGAAGCCAACATTTTTTACATGAACCTCCCCTACGGCGATGCTGGAGCGTATGTTTGGATATAGGCTGATCCAATCTGTTGGTCCTGACAAGTGACTCTGCCCGAACTGGTAAAAAAGTTTCTCGCGATAGCCGGCGCTTTTGGGCGGCCCGCCGCGTTATCGGCATTTGCCCTGCCGCCCGGCGAAACCGAGAAAGTCTTCGCGGCGCTCGACGAGGACTATCAAATCAGCCGCTTCTTGCATTTCGAAAAGCGCGACGGGCAGGCGTTCCTGATCAACGGTTTCGCGCAAACTCACCTCACCGTGGACGCCGAAATTCAGTCGCTGCTGTAATCATTTGCGACGGTCGTTGGCCGCGCGGATTTGGCCCAGCGTGCGAACTGGATGTATAGTGGTGGCTAGATGAGGAGGGATTTCCCATGAATCCCAAAACTATTCGGCCTTTCTTGCGTTATTCACTTCCATGTCTGCTTGCCCTGCTCGCTTTTGGCAGCGCCATGGCTGCTGATCCCTTCGACAAGGTCATTTACCGTTTCCAGGGCGGGGCCGACGGCTCAAATCCCGTGAGCAATCTAATCGCCGACCGGGCCGGAAACCTCTACGGCACCACGGAGTATGGCGGGGCCGGAGGCTACTACGGCACCGTCTTCGAACTCACGCCGCCCTCCAAAGCCGGAGAATCATGGACGCAGGCCACGCTCTACAGCTTCGGCAATCATGGGGACGGCGCACGGCCCACCGCGGGCCTGGTCTTTGATCGGGCGGGCAATCTCTATGGCACGACCAGCGATTCCAATGCCGGAGGATATGGTGAGATATTTGAATTGAGTCCCCCGGCTGTGGCCGGAGGCGCCTGGACCGAAACTGTGCTCTACAGCTTTCAGGGCGGCGCCGATGGCGCATATCCTTACGGGGGCGTGATCTTTGACGAGACGGGGAATCTCTACGGCACGACCGGCTCGACAGTATTCCAGTTGAGGCCGCCGGTGATACGCGGCGGTGCGTGGACCTTGGACGTGTTGCATGAATTCAAGAGCCTCACCGATGATGGATGGAATTCCGTGGCTGGCCTGGTTCGTGATCTGCGCGGCAATCTCTACGGAACCACCGAATGGGGTGGAACCGCACATCCACCAGACTGTGGATCACTAGGATGCGGTACGGTATTTGAAGTTAGTCCCCCGCTCGCGCCGGGCGGCGCCTGGAGAGAACAGGTTCTGCACAGTTTTACCGCTGGAACAGATGGCTTTATTCCATTTAGCTCGGTGGCCCTCGATGCGTCGGACAATTTATACGGGACGACCTACTCCGGCGGAACGCTGGGCGGGGGCACGCTATTTCAAATGACGCCTCCCACGCAACAGGGCGGAGCGTGGACTGAGGCCGTGATTCACAGCTTTAATTACGGTTATAAGGACGGAGCCGCTCCGCAGGCAGGTCCGATCATGGACGCAGCAGGCAATCTTTACGGAACCGCTGAATTCGGCGGGGACGATTGCTACTATAATACCACGCCCTACGGATGCGGCGTTGTTTACAAGCTGGCGCGTCCTTCAACCGCCGGCGATGCATGGACCGAGGCCATTTTGTACCGATTTACCACCGGGGATATTTCCCCGAAAGAGCCCCAAGCCAGTCTGCTCTTCGATTCGGGAGGCAATCTCTACGGCACGACAACATTCGGCGGTTATAATACCTGCTCGGACGACGGCGCCAATGGGTGCGGCACGGTATTCGAAATCGTCCGGCATTGGTAGAAATGGTTTCGACCTGAGGGTGGTACCGCAGTCAACTTGGAAAGAACGGGCAGCTACCGCTGCGCATCGCGCGAAACAGCCCGGCATGTTGCGGTTGGGCGTCGCGAGCTAGTGCGCGAAAAGTAGCAACGCGACGATAATCAGGATGCCGAGAGCGGCGATGGCCGATGGATAATAGCTCCACGTCTTGCTGTGCGGCCAAATGGGCAGGCAGGCGACCAGCGCAATAACCACGAAAAATCCCAAGATATAAAAAGTGCTCACTATCCTCTCCTAGAATCTTCGCCTATAAGACTTGCACGGCAGAGCGGCCGTGACAAGAGAAATGTGACCGTGCCCTCCGAATACGCTTTTCGCCCATGAACGCCAATGACGAAGAGGCGGAGTTGCAGGTCATAGGCATTTGCGGCCTATTCATGTGCGGCGAGCAACAACTGGTAGCCATCGGTGTTCTAACCATTGCAGGCGGCCTCCGAGACCGTGCCGGAAACCGCAAGGTTGACGCCCCGAGACAAATCGAAGTCCGGACTCGCTGTGGCCGACATTCTCCATATTATGAGATGGGCTTTAGATCGCAGAGCAACGTAGACCTGGAGGCTCAAGAAATGAAGAAGTTTTTAGCGGCACTACTATTGGTATCTGCCGCAGCAGCGGTTAGCGGAGTGGCCCACGCGCAGGGCACGCCTGCAATTGAATTGTTTGGAGGGTATTCCTATGCACGGTTGGATGCTCCCGGAATCGCACCGCCCTATTCCCTGATTACCTCGGGGAATCAGGGGGGCAATGGCTATCACTTTGCAGCGCAGGCAAACTTCACTTCGTGGCTGGGAATTTACGGAGATTTCGCGGGTTACTATGCAAGTCCTACCGTGAATGGAGGGTTGGTTGGCCTCCCCACCCAGGTCAAAGTCAATGAAAGCGCTTATCCTTTCCTTTTCGGGCCTCAACTTTCCTTCCGGAAGCTCAGACCCGCGACGCTTTTCGCTCATGCGTTGATCGGCGGTATGCACGAAAATGCAAACGTACCAGGTGGGTTTGGTGCTGAAACAGGGACTAAGTACGCCTACGGGTTTGGCGCGGGAGTGGATGTGAAGGTGGCTAGGATCCTAGCCGTGCGCGTCGTGCAAGCGGACTACATTCGCAGCCACTTTCCCACCAGCGATACAGTAAACGCTCAGAACAACTGGCGAATTTCAACCGGCATCGTGTTTCGCGGCGGATCGCGGCCGTAACGATCACCAAGATATAAAATCAACTTCGGAAGGCGAGCCCCATTCCCGCGGATTGCGGTCACCCAACCACGCCGGAATGGGGTTCTTTAATGAACCGCGCCAAAGGACTCTCGCGGTTTTATCACTACCCAACGCTAATTGCCCCGTCCGTGACGACTTCGCCTCAGCGGGCGGCTACGCGCGCCAGGCGTTCCATCAAATTAGCGTGTTGACGCCATAGCTCGGCGGGAAGGCGGCTACCAAATTTGGTAAAAAATTGCTCAATACCTTCGGCTTCGGCAGACCAGTCGGCGGAATCCACGTGCAGTAGCTCGCGCACGGCGTCGGAGGAGATTTCCAACCCGTCCAGCGTGATGCCGCCGGGCTCGGGGACTAGTCCGATTGGCGTCTCTGCGGCGGAGACCTTGCCTTCAATACGCTCAAGCATCCACTTCAATATACGCACATTCTCGCCATAACCGGGCCACAGAAATGTGCCATCGGCCCCCTTGCGGAACCAGTTCACATGGAAAACGCGAGGAGGATTGGAGAGGCGAGCGCCCATCTCCAGCCAGTGACCGAAATAATCCGCCATGTTGTAACCGCAGAATGGCAACATAGCCATGGGATCGCGGCGTGTAATCCCCACGTCTCCGGTAGCTGCGGCGGTGGTTTCAGATGCCATTCCAGCGCCGACGAAGACACCATGCTGCCAATCCCGAGCTTCATAGACCAGCGGAGCCACCCGCGCGCGGCGCCCTCCAAAGATGAATGCGGATATGGGGACACCGCCGGCGTCCTCCCAGTGAGGGGAAATGGAGGCCGCCTGATTCGCAGGGACAGTGTAACGGGAATTGGGATGAGCCACAGGCGAGCCGGGGGCGGCAGGGTTGCCCTTCCAATCCAAAGTGCCATCCGGCGGAGCGCTGGTTAAACCCTCCCACCATGGCTCCTGGTCTGGCGTGAATCCGACGTTGGTGAATATGGAATTTCTCCGAAGCGCGTCCATCACATTAGGATTGGTGCGGCGGTTCGTTCCGGGGGCAACACCAAAAAAGCCAGCCTCGGGATTGATGGCGTACAGGCGGCCGTCGGCACCCGGCGCCATCCAAGCGATGTCATCGCCGACCGTCCAAACACGGTAGCCTTGATTTGCCAGTGCAGAAACCATCATGGCGAGATTGGTCTTGCCGCAGGCGCTGGGAAATGCAGCCGCCATGTAGGTCACTTTGCCGGAGGGATCTTCGAGGCCGAGAATAAGCATGTGCTCGGCCATCCAGCCCTGCTGACGGGCCAAGTAGCTGGCAATGCGAAGGGCAAAACATTTTTTCCCGAGCAGTGCATTCCCTCCGTAACCCGACCCGATACTCCAAATCAATTTTTCTTCCGGAAAGTGCATGATGAAGCGGCGGTTGGGATTCAGGTCACCGAGCGAATGAAGACCGGGAACAAAATCATCGGATCCAGCCAAGCGATCTAGCGCTACGCGCCCCATGCGGGACATAATTCGCATGCTTTCAACGACGTAAGAGCTGTCGGTGATTTCGACTCCCACACGGCTGAATGGGGAATTTACCGGCCCCATAATATAAGGAACAACATACATGGCGCGACCGCGCATTGCGCCATCGAACAGCGGCAGCATTTTCTCCCGGGCCGCCGCCGGGGCCATCCAATTATTGGTGGGCCCAGCGTCTTCCTTGGCGGTGGAGCAGATGAAGGTGACCTGTTCAGTGCGGGCAACATCATAAGGATCGCTCCGATGAAGGTAACAATTCGGATGGGTTTTGGGATTTAGCTCGACAAACGTGCCGTCGCGGAGCATTTCGGGGATTAGACGATTGTGCTCCTCCGGCGAGCCATCACACCAGACAACACGCGCTGGCTTGGTTAGCCGCGATACTTCGTCAACCCAATTTTCGAGGGGCGTTGGCACTCTCAGTCTCCAGTGAAACCGCCGAAGGCCATCCTACAATCTTCTCTTGAGGATAGCGCGGCAAATTCAATCCAAACGGCGCGAGAAAAAAAAGTCTAGGCCACGCCGTAATGAATTGCAAGGAAGGACGACGTGAACCGGCCATATTCATATGGCTATTAAGCCCTAGACGAATCCCCGGCACATAAATACCAATGATATACTGCGCGAATGTTTGCGCGAAAACTGCGAATAGAAGTGGCAATTGGGGGTAATCGCCAGCCGTGTCCTATGGATTGGTTGGACCGCTTTCTGATGCGAAACTTTACTGGGGCCGCGGAATTCGACGATACCCTACCGGTAGCTGATGGTCGAGTGGAGATGGGCCTTCGGATTCATCCAGAAAGGCTGGCGTCCGCGCTGGAAGAATGGCTGGTAAAGACGGGAAAAGGCAACGGGCAGACCGTGAAAGTGGAAGTAACGGAAGAGCGGCCGCTATTTTGTGTCGTCGCGGACATGGCAAACAAATAGTGAGGGAGAATGCGGTTTTCCTGTCCGCTGCTGATTCTCCCAGGGGTAATTGTCACATCCCGCGAGAATTGCATGCACAAAAGAAGACCGCGAGTATAATGCGACGAAGCTCAAGAGGCCGGCGAGCGAATACATCGCCACACGCGAGGAGAAATTCATGACCACAACACGCTTGGCAATGCCGACTCTAGCGCAAGAGTATTTGCGCGGTGAAGGGGCATGGATGGAGGCGGCGCGGGTAGCATCGGCTAATTTGCTCATGGTCCTATGCGCATGGATTGCGATGCCCCTGCCAGGCACGCCGGTGCCGCTGACCGGCCAGACGTTCGGGGTATTGCTGGTTGGCGCGCTTTTTGGCGCGACATGTGGCTGGCAGGCGATGATGCTTTACTTATTGGAGGGTGCAGCGGGATTGCCGGTGTTTCAGCCGTTTGGAGCGCAGGGAGCGGCGCATTTCTCTGGACCGACGACGGGATATTTGCTCGCGTTTCCCGCGGCGGCAGCGTTGACGGGATGGTTGGTGGCACGCGGTAAGCGCCATACTGTAAACCTGCTAGGTGCGCTATTGGCCGGAGAAGGAATAATCTTCACAAGCGGTTGCGTATGGCTGGCATTCTTGCTGCACCTGGGATGGCGGGGAACCCTGCTCGCGGGACTTACACCCTTCGTGCTCGGGGAAATCATCAAGATGGCGGCGGTGATGGCGGCAGTGGGGGGATTGGAACTGGGAAGACGCTCCAGTCGCTGAGCGCACGGCGCATCCGCCTGGCACGAATTAAATGGGCGCGTTTTGTACGAACGAATCCATATGTTACGCTCGTAATTTACTTGCAAGCAGTGCCAACCCGCATTCGGCACCAAGCAAAACCCCTAAGGAGCATTTCCCGCGAATGACCGCTTCACCGATTACTGAAACTCTCCAACTGCGTCTGGCACACTCCCCGGATTCGGACGACGCTTTCATGTTCTATGCTCTGGCCACCGGCAAAATTTTGACGCCGGGACTAAAGTTCACCCACATATTGAAGGATATCGAGACATTAAACCAAGCAGCTCTGAAGCAGGAATACGACATAACCGCAGTCAGTTTTTACGCCTTTCCCTTCCTTGCGGATAACTATCTGTTAATGGATTGCGGGGCTAGTTTCGGCGAAGGGTACGGGCCAATTATCGTGGCGGCGCGCCCAATGAAACGCGGAGAATTGGCCGGAAAACGGGTGGCTGTAGCGGGATTGAGGACCACATCTTATCTGGCATTGAAGCTCTTCGAGCCTAATGTGGAAGCGGTAGTAGTCCCTTTCGATCACATTCTTGACGCTGTGCAGAATCATGAGGCGGATGCCGGCGTAATTATTCACGAAGCGCAGTTGCTTTACCCGCAGATGGGACTTTCCAAGGTCGTGGATTTGGGACAATGGTGGCAGGAGGAAACAAGCCTTCCCTTGCCCCTTGGCGCCAATGCCATTCGCAGATCGCTGGGAGCGGACCTGGGATTACGCGTGGCCGGGATCGTCCGGCAGAGCGTGGAATTCGGCTTAGAGCACCGTGAGGAAGCCCTGAACTATGCGATGCAATTCGCTCGCGACATGAGCAGCGATACAGCGGACAAATTCGTGGGTATGTATGTGAACAACCGGACTCTGGCTTATGGCGAAGACGGACGACGCGCGGTGCGAGAGTTGTATTCGCGGGGCGTTGCCGCGGGCCTGCTGCCGCGGGATGCTCACGTTGATTTTTTGCACGAGGATAAAGCGGCGTGAAATTTGCCGGGATCATGGGAGCAGCATAATGGCCGCAACCAAATGCCTTTATCTATCCCACACGGGAAGTTACCCCAGAATTGGCGACAGCACCGAACTCCAGGTCCTTCGCCGGACTACTGCGGCCGTGGATCGAGGCCAAGCCACGCAATCGGACCTTCGCTCCGCCGAAGACGATATGACTCGCCGGGCAATTTCCGATCAGGCGCGCGCGGGTGTTGATTTCATCACCGATGGGATGATTCGCTGGTACGATCCTATTTCTCATTTCGCGGGTAAGCTGGCTGGCGTGGAAATTCGGGGATTGCTTCGGTTCTTTGACACCAATTTTTATTTTCGTCAACCAGCTCTGATCGCGCGGCCGACGCGTGGAGGCCCCGTTCTGAAACATGAGTACGAATTCGCGCGCGAGGCGCTCACTCATCTGCCGTCCCCTCATTCCGAGAGTCGGACGAAAGTGAAGCAGGTGCTTACCGGCCCCTATACGCTGGCGAAATCTTCGCTATCGCAGGATGGCGCAACTCATGACTTAGCCGAGCGGGCAGGCGCCTATGCCGAGGCCTTGGCGCAGGAGATAGGCGACCTGGCTGCGGCGGGTGCGGAGTTCATTCAAATAGACGAGCCCGCGATTCTAAAGTATCCGGCCGACTGGGCAATCTTGGAACAGGCGTTGGTTCCTCTGCTGCGCGCCCGTGATCAAGTTGTGAAAAGCGGCGAGAGCCTGAAATTGGCGCTGTATGTTTATTTTCGAGACTGCGCACCACTCTATACCAGGCTGGTAAATCTGCCTTTCGACGCGATTGGCCTGGACTTCACTTATAACTGGGCATTGGTGGAACGAATATCGCAGGAAGGCTCGCCACGCCCACTCGGATTGGGCTTAATTGACGGCCGCAATACCAAGCTTGAAGATCCGGCAACAGTGGCGGCGCAAATCGAAAAAATGTTGGCGAAAATTCCAGGCGGCGTGGCTTATTTAGGCCCATCCTGTGGCCTGGAATATCTGCCGCGTGATCGGGCTCTCGCCAAACTAGGTCTGCTGAAGCAATCCCGCGCAGCGCTGATGGGGATGCCAGTCGCTGCGTCAGGAGGAGCGCAATGAGCCGCGTCAAGCTGGAAGCGCTGGGCGTGAAACTGCCCCTATTTCCCACCACTTCAGTGGGAAGTTTTCCGAAACCCGACTATCTAACCAAGGCGCGCGCGGAATTCAGCCACGGCAAAATCAATCAGAGCGAGCTCACCGATCTGGAGCGCAAAGCGACTCAGTTCTGGATTTCAAAACAGGAAGAGCTGGGCATTGATGTGCTAGTGGATGGCGAGATGTACCGTGGCGACATGGTGGCATATTTCGCCGAGCGCATGCCCGGCTTTACCAGCGGCGGCTTGGTTCGCAGCTACGGAAACCGCTATTACCACAAACCGATCATCACCGGCGCAATCGAATGGCCTGGGCCGCTGACTATGGAATGGTGGAAATACGCGCAGAGTCTGACCAAGAAACCTGTGAAGGGCATGCTCACCGGTGCATACACCATTATGGATTGGAGCTTCAACGAATATTATCCTGATCGCCGTGCCACCGCGATGGCGCTTGCGGCGGCAATTCGCAAGGAAGTGGAAGCGTTGATTGCAGCGGGTTGCCGGATTGTCCAGATTGACGAGCCGGCACTTTCGGTGAGACCGGAAGAGCTGCCCATCGCCATAGAGGCAATGCGAAAAACCACGGAAGGTCTGAACGCCTACTTCATCACCCACGCATGCTATGGCGCCTTTGAAGAAATATATCCGGGGATGCTGGAAATGCCGGTGGACAATTTTGACCTGGAAATGTCCAACAGTGAATTGGATATGCTGGGGCTGTTCCGCCAAAGCCCATTTACCAAAGACATCAGTTTCGGGGTCGTTGATGTCCATTCTCACGTGATCGAAGATCCCAGCGCGGCGCAAAATTGCCTGCGGGATGCACAAGACGTGATAGCCCGCCAAAGCATATGGGTAGACCCGGATTGTGGGTTGAAAACACGCACGGTGGAAGAAGCCATCGACAAGCTGCGCGTCTGCGTGGAAGCTGCGGCGGCCATGCGCGGATAGGTACTTTGGCGATCCGTTCCACTGGTTGAAATCCGCTACTTTCGTGTGCCCTGATTTCCCAAAGCCGCTCATTTGGTCCCCAAATCGAGGCTATTGGCACTGATCCGCAATCCGGGGAACGTTTGGGCGGCGGGTGCCCGTCAGAGGAGATACGACGCCGGGTATTGACGCCAAAGCGCGTTTCCAGTGACCATATGGGTATAGGCTGGCACTTGTTTACGCGGATTTGCAGCCTTTCGGCTTTACCGCACGCCGTAGCGCGACACCCATTCCGCAAGGCGCTCAGGGGAGTTCCAATTGCAGCCAGGGCAAGAGCAAGACCAACAAGAACAGGCTCCCGTCACAGCGATTGAGTCGGTGAACCAGCACGAAGGCGCTGTGGTGACCATTCGAGGCTGGCTTTACAACCAGCGCGAATCGGGGAAGCTGCTTTTTCCGATTTTTCGTGACGGCACCGGAATTATCCAGGGCGTAGTGTCGTTGAAGGAGCATCCAGCCGCCTTTGAGGCGCTACGCGGCCTTACACAGGAATCTAGCGTCATTGTCACCGGGACTGTGCGGGTGGAAAAGCGCGCCCCGGGCGGCTATGAATTACATGTGAGTGACGCCCAAGTGCTGCAAGCGGTATCGAAGGAGCAGCCGTACCCCATCCAACTGAAAGAGCACGGCGTGGATTTTCTGCTCGATCAGAGGCACCTGTGGATTCGCACGCCGCGCCAGGCGGCGATTTTGCGGATACGAGCGGCAGCTGTCCACGAAGCGCGTAATTTCATGGACGAGCAAGGGTACATCCTCACGGACGCGCCAATTTTTACGCCAGCGGCGTGTGAGGGAACTACGACCTTATTCAGCGTGGATTACATTGACGACCAGAAGGCATATCTCACGCAGTCGGGGCAACTTTACATTGAAGCGACGGCTGCCGCCTTGGGTAAGGTTTACTGCTTCGGACCCACGTTCCGCGCGGAAAAATCGAAGACCCGGCGGCACCTGACTGAATTCTGGATGCTGGAGCCGGAAGCCGCGTTCGCTCACCTGGAAGACATGATGGCCCTGGCGGAGGGCCTGGTAAGCGCAGTCGTGCAGGGCGTGCTGAAAACGAGGCGGCGCGAACTCGACATGTTGGAGCGCGATATCTCCAAGCTCGAAAAAATCATTCCGCCGTTCCCGCGAATCAGCTATGACGAAGCGATTGCCGTGCTGCAAAAGACTGGCAATCCGGCGAAGTGGGGCGACGATTTCGGTGGTGACGAAGAAACTCTGGTCTCGCGCGATTTCGACAAGCCGGTAATGATTCATCACTATCCCGCGGCCATCAAAGCGTTTTACATGGCCAGGGATGCCGAGCGGCCGGAACTTTCCCTGAGCTTCGACATGATCGCGCCGGAAGGCTACGGCGAAATCATCGGCGGCAGCGAGCGCCAGGCGGACTACGAAAAACTCGTCGGCAAAATGCGGGAGCAGAATCTGCCGCAGGAATCGTTCGAGTGGTATCTCGACCTGCGCCGCTATGGCAGCGTGCCCCATGCGGGTTTTGGTCTGGGGCTGGAACGAACGGTTGGCTGGATTTGCGGCACCGAGCATATACGGGAAGTGATTCCCTTCCCGCGAATGCTGTATCGCGTCTATCCTTAGCGGCTGCGACATCGGTGCACGATCCATTTTATCGGCGAATACGCCATGCGTAACGAACAAATTCATGCGCTTCACTAGAAATTAAAAGGAAATCCGTCATGCCCGAAAAAATCCGAATCATCGGCGTGCCCATGGATTTGGGAGCCAGCCGCCGCGGCGTGGACATGGGTCCATCGGCGCTGCGAGTAGCCGGCTTGCAAGCGCGTCTAAAACAACTGGGGCGCCAAGTGGAGGACATCGGCAATGTCATAGTGAAACAAGCCGAGGAAATGACCTATGGCGAGAAAAAAGCCAAATATCTGGCGGAGATTCTGGAAACATGCCGCTCCCTTGCGGAGATGACCCAAAAATCATTGGATGAGGGCATGCTGCCGCTGGTGCTGGGGGGGGATCATTCCATTGCGATCGGATCACTTTCCGGGGTGGCCGCGCATTACCACGCGAAAGGTCAACGCATTGGATATATCTGGCTCGATGCGCATGGCGACATGAACACGCCGGATTCGTCGCCATCGGGCAACGTTCACGGAATGCCGCTTGCGTCGGTGATGGGATACGGACCGCCGGAAATGACCGAGATGCTGGCGTTCAAACCGAAGGTCGAGCCGCGCAACGTCTCGCTGGTCGGCATTCGTGATTTGGATTCGCGCGAAAGGCGCCTGGTCAAGGAATCGGGGGTTCACGTCTTTACAATGCGCGATATAGACGAGCGTGGGATGCGGGAAGTGATGTCGGAAGCTCTACGATTTGCCATGGACGATACCGCGGGTGTGGCCGTTAGCCTGGACATGGACTTCGTGGACCCCAGCGATGCACCTGGAGTGGGTACGCCGGTGCGCGGCGGAGTGACCTATCGCGAAGCCCATCTGGCTATGGAATTGATCGCTGATAGCAAAGCGATGGTTTCGCTGGAATTGGTGGAAATTAATCCGGTCATCGACCTTCACAATCAGACGGCTGTGCTGGGAGTGGAACTGGTGCTCTCAGGTCTGGGCAAGAAAATCCTGTAGGCGCTCCGCGAGCGCACTCGCTTGAGACCAACTGTGGATAAAGTCTATGACTAAGAAAGCCAAATTGCGTGTGGGCGTGCTATTTGGGGGGCGCTCCGGCGAGCATGAAGTATCGCTGGCGTCAGCCGCGAGCGTTTTGCGCGCGCTCGATCCCCAAAAGTACGAAGCCGTGCCCATCGGGATCACGAAGGAGGGGCGCTGGCTGGCTGGAAGTCCCGCGCACAGCCTGCTGCCGGAGGTTCTGCGGAGCGGGCATCGCGTAATACTGCCTCCGGAACCGACGGAGGGCGCTCTGGTTCGAGCCGATGCCGCCAACGCCAGCGCGGCAAAAAGCGCGGCGGCTGTCGCTGGTGTGGATGTGATTTTTCCTGTCCTGCATGGCACCTTTGGCGAAGACGGAACGGTTCAGGGGCTGCTGGAACTCGCCGGAATTCCTTATGTCGGCGCGGGCGTCCTGGCATCGGCTGTGGGAATGGATAAGGACGTCCAAAAGCGGCTTTTCGAACAGACCGGCCTTCCTATTGTGCCTTTCGTTGCCGTCCGGCGCGCGGAGTGGAAATCGAATTGCGACGAAGTATTGGCGCGGATCCGGAAAACAATGCGATTGCCCGTGTTCGTTAAGCCGGCCGCGCTGGGGTCCTCCGTTGGCATGACGCGTGTAGCCATTGCAAAGGAACTGACGGCGGCGATAAATTTGGCGGCGGAATATGGACAGAAAATTATCGTGGAGCGCGCTGTGGACGCGCGTGAAATCGAAGTCGCCGTGCTGGGCAATGACAGCATTGAGACATCTGCGCCCGGCGAAATCATTCCCCACCGCGAATTTTACGATTATACCGCGAAATATCTGGAAGAGGGCACGCGGCTGGTGATTCCGGCGCCGCTGCGGGCTCGGCAATCGGAGCGCATTCGCAACTATGCGGAGCGCGCGTTTCGCGCCATTGATGGCGCAGGCATGGCGCGCGCGGATTTCTTTCTTGAGCGGGGCACCGGCAAGATATTTATAAATGAAATGAATACCATCCCCGGTTTCACAGCCATAAGCATGTATCCCAAACTGTGGGAAGCCAGTGGCCTGCCTTATGCGAAACTGCTCGACCGTCTGATTGAACTCGCGCTGGAAGCGCACCGCGAAAAATCCCGCACCAAGTACGTCATAGAATTGCCGCCAGGAGCCGCTGGCGCTCTGCAGTCCTGAACAGATCTGCTCTTTTAATAGTCTTGGCTCGAAACGCGCAACAGTTGCTTGTTGGCCTGAACATGCAATAAACTAACCAGTTAGTTAAATATACAAGGTGAGCAATCATGGAATATAGGCGGCTGGGCAAGAGTTCCCTGGTGGTATCGGCATTGGGATTGGGCTGCATGGGAATGTCGGAATTTTATGGGGAGCGCAATGACAGCGAATCTATAGCCACGCTCCACCATGCGATCGACCGCGGCGTTACGCTGCTGGATACCGCCGACATCTATGGCATCGGACGAAATGAGGAACTGGTGGGCGCGGCAATTCGCGGCCGGCGGAATGATGTCATCATCGCATCGAAATTCGGAATCATCCGCAAACCCGACGGCAGCGGCGGGGGAATCAACGGTCGGCCCGAATACGTGCGGCAAGCCTGCGAGTCTAGCCTGCGGCGTCTGGGCATTCCCGCGATTGATCTCTACTACCAGCATCGCGTCGATCCGGAGACACCCATAGAAGACACCGTGGGCGCCATGGCTCGACTCGTGGAGCAGGGCAAGGTTCGCTACCTGGGGCTTTCGGAAGCCGCGCCCGAAACAATCCGCCGCGCGCATAAGGTGCAACCAATCACCGCGCTGCAATCGGAATATTCGCTGTGGACCCGGGAGCCGGAAAATGGAGTGCTGTCTCTCTGCCGCGAACTCGGAATCGGTCTTGTGGCCTATAGTCCGCTGGGTAGAGGCTTTCTGACCGGCGCAATACGCCGCTTTGAAGACTTCAGCTCCGACGATTATCGCCGCAACAGTCCGCGATTCCAAGGAGAGAATTTCCAGCGCAATCTCGAATTGGTGGATTTTATCCGCGAAATGGCGAAGGCGAAATCCTGCCAGCCGTCGCAAATTGCGTTGGCCTGGGTGCTCGCGCAGGGTCGCGACATCGTTCCCATTCCCGGCACGAAGCGGCAGACTTATCTCGATGAAAACCTGAAGGCATTGGATTTGCACCTCTCCGGGGACGAGCTGAAAGCTATTGAAGCGAAGTTTCCGCAAGGCGCGGCAGCCGGAGACCGTTACACCCCCGAAATGATGCGGCGGGTAAATGTATAACCGCGCGAGTCCCTAAGAACAATGCGCCAAAATATCGCAGCAAGGGGCAATGCCGAAAGTGAGCGGCGAATTCTGGCCGCGGCCGAAAATATTTTCGCCGCCGACGGTCTGGCGGGCGCGCGCACAGATGCTATTGCGGCGGCTGCGCACGTCAACAAGGCACTCCTTTACTATTACTTTGGAAGCAAAGAGCGGCTGCATCGCGCAGTGCTCGAACACCTTTTGCGACAGGCGCTGGAACGCATGGAAAATGCCGCGGCACATGGTGGTGGGCCAGGAGAACGATTGCTGGCTTTCACGGAGGCCTATTTCGATTTTATGGCAGCGCATCCCAACTATCCGAGATTGATCCAGCGCGCATGGATGCAAAGCGGCGGATTATTCGATTGGATGGTGAAAACATACTTCCGGCCCCTGCTTCATTCGCTCTGCGGGACGATTGAAGAAGGAATCCAGGCTCGCGAATTTCGCAAGGTTGATCCAAGACAAATGGCCCTTACAATTTTGTCGCTGACGGGTTCCTATTTTGCAACCGCTCCGCTGATGAGCCGGGTATTTCGGCGCAATGTTTTGCAACCGGATGCCCTGGTGGTGCGCAAACGGGCCATGCTGGATTTCCTGGAGCACGGTCTTTTCACCAAGACAGCGAGGTTTCAATGAAGGGAAAGAAGTTCTTCCGGATTTTGGGCGTGGCATTCCTGATCGCGCTGGTGATCTACCTGTTGACCACTCCCAAAGGGGGGGACATTCCTCTTGTCGGAGTAGTGGACGGAAATGAGGTCATTGTGAGTCCGCAAATGACCGGACGAATCGTCCAGCTGACCGTGGACGAAGGTTCTGAAGTGAAAAAGGGCCAATTGATTGCGCAATTGGACAGCGCCGAACTGAGGTCGGAGGTCGCTTCGCAGGAGGCCAACATCACCAGCCTGGAGGCGCGCGAAGAGGAGGCAAGACATCAACTCGTTCTTGCCGATACCCAGACCACTTCCACTGAGGATGAAGCCACCGACATGGTGAGTTCGACTCAAGCTCAGCTCGAAGAGGCCCGGGCCGATCTGCATCGTGACGAATTGAATGCTGATCGCATGATCAAGCTGGCCGAATCCAGTGAGGTTTCCCTGCAGGACCGCGATACCGCTGTCGCTGGTCGCGATGCCTCAAGGGCCCACGTACACTCCCTTGAGCAGCAGGTGAAGGCTCAACGCGCCAATCTCGGCGTTGCCAAGGGCGGACGGAATCAAGTGGATGTGGTGGGCAGCGAAATTTCTTCCCTACAGGCGCAACTCGCCCAGGCACGCGCAACCAAGGAGGAGTCACAAACGCGGCTGGGATACACGGAAGTTTATTCGCCGATTGACGGAATCGTTTCCGTGCGTGTAGCCAAGCAGGGAGAAATTATTAACGAAGGATCGCCCATCGTCGTTGTGGTGGACATAGACCATTTATGGGTGCGCGCGGACGTGCAGGAAAGCTATGAGGACGCGATTCAATTCGGGCAGAAATTGCGCGTGCAGCTTCCGTCGGGTGCCACCATTGAGGGCAAAGTATTTTTTAAGGGAGTGGAAAGCGACTTCGCGACCCAGCGGGATGTCAGTCGGACCAAGCGCGACATCAAGACGTTCGCTATCAAAGTGGGTGTGCCGAACCCCGGGCGGAGACTTTTCACCGGGATGACGGCAACCGTGCTGCTGCCCCCGCCGGCAACAAGCAAAAAATGGTATCAACGGCCATGGGAGCGTAATTAATTTTGCAGGTGTCTGTGAAGGCCGCGCGGTGACAGATACGATGCACGCCATTGAAGTGGATCATCTCACCAAACGCTTCGGCGAACTGGTGGCCGTGAACGACGTTAACTTTACAGTTGAAGAAGGCGAAATATTCGGCCTGCTTGGTCCAAACGGCGCGGGAAAAACCACGCTCATCCGTATGATGACCACGCTCACGCCGAAAACTTCGGGAAGCGCGCGAGTAGCAGGCTTCGACATCACCCGCGAACCAAATAGCGTACGTAATGCCATTGGCGTAATCCCACAGGGATTCACTTCCGATCCAGAGCTCACAGCGGAAGAAAACTTAATGTTGCACGCCAAACTTTACGGTGTGCCCTCTTCACAACGCCGGAACCTCACCGATCAGCTCCTGGAATCGGTGGACTTGCAAAACTTTCGCAAAGCGCTTGTGGGCTCCTTTTCCGGCGGAATGCGGAGGCGGTTGGAGTTCGTGCGTGGGCTGGTGCATTCCCCGAAGATCATGTTTCTCGATGAACCGACCACCGGACTCGATCCGGTTTCCCGAACGAATGTATGGGAGATGATTCGCAAACTGAAGGAACAGTCCAATCTCACGATTTTGCTGACGACCCATTACATGGAAGAAGCCGACCAACTGTGCGGGAGAATTGCCATCGTGGATCATGGCACGCTGGTGGCGCTGGATTCACCCACGCGGTTGAAGGATAGCGTTCCGGGCGCCGACATGGTGGAAGCGGAATTGGAAGGCGCGCCAGCCGACGCCAAGGGGGAACTGGAAAAACTCAGTCAGGTTGCCTCTGTCACGCAGCAAAACGGCGTCGTCCATATTTCCTCGCATGATGGGCCGGCAACGGTGGCGGCGCTAATAGATTGGGCGCGGGCGCGCAAGGTGACCGTGCGGCGCATGGGCGTCCAGGGAACCACGCTCGACGACGTGTTCCTGCATTACACCGGGCGCGAACTGCGCGATACGGCGGCCGGAGGTCGCGGGTACGATGTCAGTCACCTCTACCGTTAACAAGCCGATGATTCGCTATTTGAATCATTCTCAGAATCTTCCGCAACAATGGCAGGAGCGGCCACGCCAATGAAACCGTATCGAATCAGCGCGCTGATTGAACGCGACCTGCGCAAATTCTTCCGCAGCCCTGCGCTCATGATGAGCTCCATGGTGTTTCCATTGATGCAGTTGATCGTGTTGGGCTACGCCTTCGGCGGCAAAGTGATCAATGCCAAAGTGGCGTTCGTGGATATGGATCACTCAGTGGAATCACGCAAGGTGAAGGAGATGCTCACCGGCATCAGCACCGGGCCGCGAACGTTTTATACCGTGGATTACCCCTCCGAAAGCGCGGCGCTGGACAGCCTGCGAGAGGGATTTGTGCGCGCCGTAATCGAAGTGCCCAACGGTTTTTCCCGGCGATTCTACCAGCGTGATCGCCCGAAAATTGCGCTCGCCGAAGACAACACCGATCAGTTCATGTCCAGTTCCCTGCTGGAGCGCGTGCAGGAGATGGTGGACGAATTGAACGCGCCAACCATGACTTCGCGGCTGCCGGGAAATGTGCAACTCGATACCGTGGAGGTGTATCCCTACGTCGAATACATCAAGTATTTGCTGGCCGGATCCATTGCCATGTCCATTTTTATCGTGGCCATGATTGGCGGAGGCATCACGTTCATTGACGACAAAGCGCGGGGCCTGCACGAAGGCTATTTGGTGACCCCCGTTTCCAAAAGCGAACTCGTGCTGGGCCTGGTGGGAGCAGGCGCGCTGAAGGGAGTGATGGCCGGCATGGTGTTGACCATCGTCGGCGGATTGATCGCCGGAATTCCCAATTTGTGGGAACCCGTGCGGCTGTTGTACCTGATTCTCGTGGTGGCCGTGGCCTCGACGGCGATGATCAGCTTCATGTTTTTGGTGATGGTGCGGGTGAGCGACCCGCTGGTGCCGCGAGCGATATTTGGAGTGCTGAATACGCTGCTGTTTTTTCCGTCCGGCGCGGTATATCCCACGGAAGGCTTTCCCTGGTGGCTGAAATGGATTTCTATCGTGGACCCCTTTACCTATACGGTTCATGCCCTCCGCAATCTCACGCTGAAAAACACCGGGTTCGAAGGAATCTACCGAGACGTTTTCATTCTGATGGGCTTCTCCGTAATAATGATTGGATCGTGCATCGCGCTATTCAAGCGCCAGATTTAGGGCGGACGGAATGATGCTGGCGAACTGCCAATTCCAGGTCATTCCGAATCCTCCCTTAGCAGTCACGAATCTGCTTTTTGCCGCTGTTTCGTGGCAATTGTGGAAGCCATTGCAACTGATGATCACGATGCAAGCCGCCTGATTTTTTGAAGGAGCACGCCATGGGCATACTCGACGCGGCACCCGAGGAAAAACACTCTCCCGCTTTTCGCTATGCCGTTACAGGCATCGCGCTGGTTGTGGTGGTGGCGCTGGGTCTTTGGTGGGCGCTGCGATTCCATTCCGAGCGCGTGGCCGTGGGCAAATTCCTGATGGCGCTTTCCGCGGGGCAGTCCGAGCGAGCCTATCAGCTTTGGAAAGCGTCGCCGACGTATTCCTACAAGGATTTTCTCGATGATTGGGGACCCAACGGTTATTATGGTCCGGTAAAAAGTTTTCGCATCAAGCGAACCTACGAGCCGCCGAATTCGCACAATAGCGTGGAGATCACCGTGGAGGTCAGTCCCTACGCGCCATTTCCAGCCGACGATGACATCGTGAAGACGGGCAAGACCCGTGAAGTGGTGATCTGGGTAGACCGCTACGACTCCTCCCTCAGTTTTCCGCCATAACCGAGAATTTCGGATTTGTGGCGATTAGAAAAGTGTATGTTGTTGACTAAGCTATAGTTAACAGTTCGCGACTGTGACTGCGTTGCGATTAGAACGGCCCAATATCGCCGGGAATAGCTTTTTCATATGACATCGCCGCGCTGCAAGATTTAGTACCACACCGTAACCGCGCCGTAGCACGCGCCGACTACTTCGCACAAGCCCATTATGCTCCTCCGTTTCCCGACGGGAATGGCCAAGCGGGGGGCAAGGCCGGACGGCGATCTCAAGAATGCAGTTCCTGAACGGCAGCGGCTAGCTCAAGAAGAGTGACGGCGGAGGTGCCGAGCTTGCCGACGACGACGCCGGCTGCGGCGTTGCCAAGTAACGCAGCGCTGCGGACGCCGGCACCAGCAGCCATGGCCAAAGCGAAGGTGGCAAGAGCGGTATCGCCCGCGCCGGTGACGTCAAAGACCTGGCGGCCCTGGGCGTTCTGGTCATGCCCGGTCTGGCCGAAATGGCGTTCGCGGCTGGTAGCCGCGACGCGAAAGGCGCGCGCCGGGTCGTTACCTGGCGCAGGATTACGCACGGCGAGTTTCGCCGAGGATGCCGTCTTTGTAGACCCTGACTTCCTGGATGGCGTTCTTACAGTTTCGTCCTCGCGCTCGAAAACGCTCATGCCCTGTTCGCCTCGGGTGATCACCACGGCATCGCATTGAAAATGGGTCAACAGCTCGCGGCCCGCATCCTCCACTAAGTTCTCCGAATCGAGCGAACGCTTCACCAGATAGCCAGCCTCGGCCCGGTTGACCATGATCCCGGCAGCGCCAGGATAATTGAACAGGCGCGACCACTTAGGCTTGACGAAGACGGGAACGCCCGCTCGACGGCACGCTTCCAGCACACCTTCGGCAATCGCGTCGGTTACCACCCCCTTGTCGTAATCGGAAATTATCAGGCCGTCGAGCTGGCCCAACGTGGGAAGAATTCGCTTCAACAATTTCCTTTCGAGAAAGGATGATAACGGCGCGCGGCTTTCGCGGTCCACCCGAACCACCTGCTGATGCCGGGCGATGATGCGAGTCTTGAGAGTGGTTGGACGAGAGGGATCGGGCAGGATGCCGCCGGCGGAAAGCTTCACCTGGCCCAAACAGACGCGCAAGGCGCGGGCCGCCTCGTCGTCTCCGGTGACTCCAAAGATGCCGACGCTCGCGCCCAGCGCAACGAGGTTTGCTGCTACATTTCCCGCTCCGCCGAGACATTCGCTCTGCTGGGCGAAGTCGACGACCGGTACGGCGGCTTCTGGGGAAAGACGAGTGGCCGCTCCCCAGATGTAGCGGTCAACCATGCAATCACCAACGACGGCCAAACGGCGGCCCTTCATGCCGCGAAGGAGCGCGGGTAGCTCCTGACCGGTGCGAGCGGGATCAGTTTTCGTCCAATTCCTTTCCATGGTTCGCTATTTTACGCGAGAAATCACTTGTGCAACGCAAGCAATTCAGCGCAAGCCGCCTGCACGTCTTCGACACGGATAGAGGGGAGTCCTGGCGCTGCAGGCCGCTCGCTTCGCAACAGGCGATAGTCCGTGGCCCAGGGACGCCAATGGACGGAATTGCTCGCGCCAAACAGCACGACGATGGGAACGTGCGCGGCAGCGGCGATGTGGGTGGGGCCAGTATCATTGCCCACCAGAAGACGCGCGCCAGCCAGGAGGGCCATCAACTCGGGCACAGCGAGCCCATCAATAATGGGAATGACCGTACCGCCGGACGAATCCGCACCCCACAATTCCCGAATGGGCGCGGCAAGTTCCTCATCACCGGGGCCGAGGTTCACAATCGTGGGAATTCCCTGCTGGCGCAGCCAAAGTGCGACGGCGCCATAATTTTTAACGGACCAGCGTTTCGTGGCGTGTGTCGCGCCAGGCCGCACCACGGCATATCTGGCGCCCGCCTCAATCCCTTGCGCCGCCAGCAGGCGCGAAATCACCGCGCGCGCCTCCGTCGAAGGATAAATCACAGCGGGCGGAATTGGCCCTTGCGGAAGGCCGGTGGCATAGAACTGGGTCATGCGCTGCATAACTGTGTGCACTTCGGCGTGAATTTCATCGGGGCCATAGAACGCCGAGGGCGACGGCACGTGGACGTTATACGCCCAGGAGAATTGCCGGCGTTCCCAACAGACGCGTACTGGCGCGCCGCTTAGAGCGGTCAACAGCGCGCTGGTTGGGCCGGCGTGCTGGTTGAATACGATTGGAAAATGGCGCTGGCGAATCGCCGCAACTGTAGAGGCGAATTGGCTATGAAGCAAAATTTCCGCAACGGCGGGATTTCCTTCCAGAACTAGCGCGACAGAAGGCTCAGCGAGTACGGTCAAACGCAAATCGGGGCGCCAGGAGTGAAGAGCCCCCAGCGCGGGAGTGAGCAACACCATGTCGCCCAGCGGCCGCAGGCGGATGATCAGGACGCGCGCGCCATGGGAAAGCTCCGCAAGCAATTCGCCCGTTTCAGTCTTTTTCAATGCGTGCTTCATCCACCAGCATGACGGGGATATCGTCGCGGATGGGATAGACCCGCCCACAAGTGGCGCATTTCAAGCTTGGCTGCCCGGCCTGCCGATCGGGCGTTAGAGTGACCGGCGTACGGCACACAGGGCAGGCCAGAATGTCGAGCAATTGCTGTGGAACAGCCATTGATTTCTCCTCGAAAACTGTAACACAACGAACATTTAGCGAACATATAGAGCGGCTGCTCTCATCTTGGTCGCGCCTAATACCAGGCGAACCCCGCTATCGGCTGATGCGCGATACGCACATTGTTAATGTCGCGGACCACTGCGCAATGCCGGAGAACTCCGACTGCCACACGGCGAGAATCTGCGAGCCCTGATAGACGCGCTCGAATCCATCTTCCGATTCGGAGATGGTTTCAATGGGGGCAATCCAAAATTCCCGCGCACCTGCCGCCTCCAACGTTACTTGCACGCGCTGCCACTGATCGGTGATGTCCAATTTATCGCCAGTTATCACGCCGGCGAATCCCAGCGGATGGCGATTTCCAGCGCCCTCGAAATAGCGGTTGGCAACGTCAGGGGCGAGCATATTTGCCACCACTTCCATCCCGACTCGCTGGGCGCTGGCAGGCGCTGCCCCTTCTGCGCCCGGTTTCGCGATTGGCGTGCCATCACCTGCAGGAAGGCTGGCATCGGAGGTAGTGGCAGCCGCTGCTGAACCGGTCTCGTCGATGGAGAACGCACAGGTGACGTCGAATCCATCTTTGCGACTGGCAAAACGAAATTCCTTCTCGGCTGACCAATTCTTATTCCCTTCCAAACGCAGCAATGCCTGATCCGTACCTGCGCCAATGACGCTATAGTTTCCCCCCGCGAGCGCAGCATTTTCCTCCAGGCATAGGCGGCCGTAGTCTTCCACGGTTCGTACAGCGTCGAAGACCAGCAAGCGAAAAGCATTGCGGGGCCAGCGATCATAAACAAGCTTATCGGCCAGGCCAGGCTCTTTCGAACGGTTCTGGTCATGGATGGAAGTGCCATCGCTCTCCGCGTCCTCGGCAGCGGATCGCAAACGCTGGTGGTAAGCCTCGGGACGGCGCATCAGCGAATTGATTAACGTGATGCCAGCCGGGCGGAAATCCAGCATGGGCACAGTGCCGCCATCGTGGGGAGAAATCAGCGCAGCATAACTGTTCGACCGCAGGAGAATCTCCGCCCTGCCATCAGCATCGAAATCAATCTGTTCACATGCGGAAAGATATTCGGGGTTTTGCATTGAGGAGGCAAGTATGGATTCCGCTTCGACAAGAGCGCGCCAGAGCGCTGTGCGCAAATGGGGAGAATAGAGCCCACCAAACACGCCATGCCAGTACGCGTCATTGCACTGGGCGCGCAGAATCAGAGTGCGCGCGGACTCCAACCTCTCGCGGCGTTTGAGGCCGATGCGTCCGGCGGTTGTCAGCCTATGGAGTTCCCGCGATACGCGCAACATTTTCATGTGCAATAAATTGCTTTCGGAATACTTGCTGAAGAAATCGCGCCATATGCCCCCGCGGAGAAAAGACTGGGCGTCGGGGCGCGATTCAAATTCCTTGAACAGCAACTCGAAACGTTCGCGAGCTGGGGTTGGCAGCGTCCACCCGGACATCTCCATATAAGACGCAGTACCCAGATCGGCCCGTCCAAGAGGCGGCTTGGCAGCCAGCGCTCCGCTGGGCGTCATAGTTTCCAGCCAATCGGAAGCGGACTCCAAAGCCGAGAAAAACTGCTCTAACCAGCCATCTTCGTAGCAAAGTTTGTGAGTGCCCGGCCACACGCCGAATTTTTCGCAATCGTCGCCCATCGCGGCCATGCCGCCGGGATGTTCAGAGCCAAGCTGACGAAGAAACGAAAGTGTTTCGTCAACGGGCCGAAATGGAATCAAATAGCGAAGGGCCTTCAGTCCGGCGAACAGACGAACGGTTGCGCCGTGATCTTCGACGACATAATCGCCGCAAAGCTGGCCGGGAGTGAAACCGGCGCCCAGAAAGTGATGATCGTCCACGAGGGTGTATTCCACGCCGCAGGAAGCGAGCGACGAAGGCAGGGATGGTTCCCAAACGCGCTCAGTAAGCCAAATGCCACGTGGTCGAGCCCCAAAATGACGCTCCAGGTAAGCGGCCATGCGGCCAATTTGCTCGCGCTGGTCACTTGGCGAAATAGCGATTAACACTGGCTCGTAAAAACCGCCACCAACCAGCTCAACCTGGCCGCGTTCACAGAGATGCCGGAGACGATCAAAAAATTCCGGATGCGATGTTTCTAGCCATTCAAGAAGCGGGCCGGAATAGTGGAGGCCGACGCACACGTTGGGATGACCCTCCAGCACCTCAATGAACGGCAAATAGGACGCCGTATAGGCACTTTCCAGCACGGGTTCGAAATTTCCCACGGGCTGGTGCGCGTGAATGAGGAGGACAAGGTGAAATCGCGCCACAGAAACCTCAGCAAGAAAAAATCAGAACTAGCTTAACAGGATTGTCGAAAGGATTTAGATAGTGGCGGACCGTCGAAGGCCATTGGGTGCATACCCAAGAGTTGCACACGCGAAGTGTGCGTCAATATCTTGCGCGTTATGGATCAACGATAATTTCGCCTTTCATACCTAAGTGCCCAAACCCACAAAAGTTGCAACAGCGAAAAGCATAGGTTCCCGGTCGGCGCGCGACAAATTCAATTACAACTTCCTGGCCTTTTTCGATCTTCCAGCAATTTTGCGGATGGGTAAAAACCAGCGCGGGAGAGACCGGCGTCGCAGCCGCCCGATCCGGATAAATGTTGGCGAGAAATCCATGAGCATGGTCAACGGCCATAATATGCAACTCCACAGTGGCGCCGTCACTTACGTGAATAGGAGAAGGATCGAAATGATATTTCTGAGCGGTAACATGGATTACCGTGGGAGCGATAGGGGGCTGCGAGGCGGAGGCGCCTTGTCCAGGCGCGGATTGGGAAAATGCTGTCTGAGCCCCGGCGGGAGGCGCTCCGACATGTTGTCCAATGCCCGGAGTCGCCGCTTGCATCGCGCGATTATAGACGATCGCGCTATTAGCCGTTTTCGAAAAGGAAGATGCCAGAGGGAGCGCGAGCAAAGAGACACAAAACATCACGTTCAATGGAGGTTTCAAAAAATTACTCCTCATTGCCTTCAACTGCGCCCCGCAGCGATTCGAGCCTGAAACCGGCAAGAAAATCGAACCCACTCCAAGCGCGCACGAGGCCACCAATGGATGGTTAGTTCAGAATATGCCCCATGGGAAGGAAAGGAAAGGATATGGCGATGACGGCTGATTTAAGCACTGACGAATTCCGGTTACCGCGACTCCACTGCTAATCGAGCGTGGATGGGATCACGCGGCAATTCAAGTTCATGTAAGTCAGATAAATGCGATTGGGAGCGGGACCGCGATAGAACGCGGACGCGGCGCGATGACCAGCGTCACCAAATCAGGCCTTTTTGTACCAGTCGGCGTTAATTGGGGTGAAATTGGCCCACTTCTCGGGCAGATCTTCCAAGGCAAAAATAGCCGTAACCGGACAAACCGGCACACAAGCGCCGCAATCAATGCACTCATCCGGACTAATGTAGAGCATCGTTTCCGCTTCAAAGGCGGCTTCATCCTTGCGCGGGTGGATGCAATCCACCGGACAAACATCAACGCAAGCCGTATCCTTGGTGCCTATGCAAGGCTCAGCAATTACATACGCCATGTAGAAACTCCCCCCCCTGATGAATTGCCGACCCGGATGCGCGCGGGAAGGCGGAATAATTCTTATACCATTAAAGTCAGCTGAGGGACAAGACGGACGCGACCCGATAAACTACTCAGTTAACGATGAAGAAACGCGTCAATAAAATCAGTCGAATTCAATTTCTAAGTGTAAGACACCGGGCTAGCACGAAAATTTGCAATCCGCGCGTGCCACGGGCGAAAATAAAAGCCGAGGGAAATCACGATGGTCAACCTACAGGGAAGCAAAATTACGTTCTTTGGGCACGCTGCATTCCGGATCATTACTCCCGATGAGAGCGTTACATTCATAGATCCGTGGATCAAGGAAAACCCACAGTGCCCCGAAAATCTTAAGACAATCGAGCGAATGGATGCGATTTTGGTGACCCATGGCCATTCAGATCACTTCGCTGATGTCGTCGAGCTGGCCCGCAAGCATAAGCCGGTGGTCGTTTCCATCAACGAGACAGCGCATTGGCTGGAAAACCGGGGCGTGAAGCACAATATGGGCATGGGAAAAGGCGGGACGCAGAAAGTTGGCCAATTGGAAGTGACGATGGTACACGCGGTTCATTCGAACAGCATTGATGATGACGGCAAAATGGTCTATGGGGGCGAGCCTGCCGGCTATATCGTCCAATTGCCGGGCCGAGCAAGAATCTACCACGCAGGCGATACCTGCGTTTTTGGTGACATGAAACTTATCGCGGAAATCTACACGCCTGATATCGCCATGCTGCCAATCGGCGGCCACTACACGATGGGCCCGCGCGAAGCCGCTGTAGCTATACGGCTGCTCAATGTTAAACACGTAATTCCGATGCATTACGGCACGTTCCCTGTCCTTACCGGCACGCCCGAAGCATTGCGTGAGGAAACAAAGGACATGGCCGGGCTTGAAATTCACATCATGAAACCAGGCGAAACACTGGCCTAGAAACGTCACACGCCCAGGTGGATGCCGCGGGCAATTGGTTCAAAATAACTGCCAGAAACCCAGAGAGGGAGTATTAAATGGCCGGTGAAATCTTAAGCCCAGCGGTGGAAGATTACCTTTACGGCATGTTGCCGGAGCGCGATCCGGTTCTGCGAGAAATGGAGGAATACGCCAAGGAACATCACGTCCCGATTATTGGACCGGCCGTGGCACGGATGATTTACATGCTGACGCAACTCTCGGGAGCGCGCCGGATATTCGAAATGGGATCTGCCATTGGTTATTCAACGGTATGGCTGGCGCGAGCGGCGGGCCCGGGAGGCCGAGTTTTTTATACTGACGGCGGCGAAGAAAACGTTCGCAGGGCCAGGGATTACTGCCAGCGGGCTGGAGTTGCCCGGCGGGTGAATTTCCTGCATGGTGACGCGCTGGAGCTGATCAAGACTGTGCCGGGAAGATTCGATCTAATCTTCCTGGACGTGGACAAGCCTCAATATCCCGACGCCCTGCACGTGGCATTGCCACGCCTGCGACGCGGGGGCCTGTTTATCACCGACAACACGCTGTGGTCAGGTAAAGTTGCCGGCGCGGCCTCGGATGACGCCACCAAGGCCATACGAGCGCTGAATACCGAAATGTATGAGTCGCCCAAATTATTCCCAGTAATCGTTCCGTTGCGTGATGGCGTGACGGTGTGCCGCAAGCTGTAACCGCTCAAGTAGCCATTCTCCCGACTTTAGCCGGTAGCGTGCCCAACCATCGCACCAGTAAGTCTCTCAAATCACCGCACGACGTGACGGAGGAGAAACATCAGGTTGGCGGGCCGCTCGGCGAGCCGCCGCATGAAATAGGCGAACCAGTCCTTCCCAAAGGGCACATAGACGCGCAAGCGGTAGCCATCCTTCACCAGCCGCTCCTGCAAGTCGGTGCGTATTCCGTAGAGCATCTGAAATTCGAAATGGTCGCCACCGATTTCGTGGTGACGAGCGAAGGCGCGGGCAGTGGCAAGCATCCGAGGATCGTGAGTGGCAATGCCATGATAAATGCCACTTTGCAGCATCACACGCGTCAGGCGCTGGTAATTCTCATCCACGTCGGCCTTTTGGGGATATGCAACGCTGGCTGGCTCCTTGTAAGCTCCCTTGCAAAGGCGGATGCGGCACCCAATGGCCAGCATGTCGCGAACGTCCTGCTCGGTGCGATAAAGGCAGGATTGCAGCACGATTCCCACGGCGGGGCTGCGAGCGCGCAAGCGGCGGCAGACATCAACGGTCCGCTGGGTATATGCCGAGCCCTCCATATCTATGCGGACAAAATTACGGTAATTCTGGGCCGCTTCCACGATGCGGCCGACCAATTCCTCGCACAGCGTCTCGCTAATATCCAGGCCAAGCTGGGTGAGCTTGATGGAAATGTTGGCGTCCAATTTCTCCGCTGCGATTCGATCGAACATGCCCAGCGCAATATCGGCGGCGGCCCGGGCTTCCGCTTCGCTGTGAACGCTTTCCCCAAGATAATCGAGGCTTACCATGCGACCCGATTCGTTCAGCTTGCGGGCGGCGGCCACCGCGTCGTCCATGGTTTCGCCAGCCACAAAACGCGCAGCCAATCCGCAAGTGGTTTGATTGGTGGTGACCCAGCGGCCCAGGGGGCGGCTTCTGGCCATGCCCAGCAGAACGGCTCTCAACATGACCGCACAACTTCGGCATGGCGACTGCCTGTTTCAGCCCCCCGCAGCCGCAACAGGGGGGGCGCTGTAGAGAGGAGAAATCGGTATTGGATACTGAGAATCACTCCTTGTGCTCAGCCAAAAACCGCTCCGCATCAATCGAAGCCATGCATCCCGAACCGGCCGCGCTGATGGCCTGGCGATAGACGTGATCCTGGACGTCGCCGGCCGCAAAAACGCCGTCAACGTTGGTCTTGGTGCCATCACGAGTCCGCAGATAGCCCTGTTCGTTCATGTCCAACTGGCCACGAAAGACGGTCGTGTTGGGATCGTGTCCGATGGCCACAAAGACCCCTTCCACTTTTAGCTCCACAGTCTCGCCCGTGTCAGCGTGCCTGAGAATGACACTTTCAACGCCCTGCTTGGTGACGTCACGCACGTCTTCAACCACGTAAGGTGTCATGAAATGAATCTTTGGATTCGCCTGGGCGCGATCCAGCATTACGCGGCTGGCGCGAAAGTCCTGACGGCGATGGACGATAGTCACTTGCCGGGCAAATTTCGTCAGGAAGGTGGCTTCCTCCATCGCGGTATCGCCCCCGCCAATGACAACAATATCGCGGTCACGAAAAAAATAGCCGTCGCAGGTGGCACAAGTGGAAACACCGCGGCCCAGGAGATGTTTCTCTGCTTCCAATCCCAACATTCGCGCGGACGCGCCAGCGGCCACAATTAACGCCCGGCACTCGTGCTCTTCCTTGGCCACGGTAAGGTGGAAAGGACTGCTGCTCAAGTTCACCGCCGTAACCGCCCCAAACCGAAATTCGGCGCCGAAGCGTTGAGCCTGCTTGCGCATATTCTCAATGAGCTCGGGCCCCAGAATGCCATCCGGAAATCCGGGGAAATTTTCGACCATGGTGGTTAAACTGAGCTGGCCGCCAGGCTCATATCCATCCAGTACGAGTGGTTTCAAGTCCGCTCTTGCCGCATAAATAGCGGCGGTGAGCCCCGCGCAACCGCTGCCTATAATGATTACGTCTCTCAGGTTTCCCCCTCGCGGCGCGGGATAACGACAACCGTGCCGTCTATAAAACTTGTTAGTGTAACATTACCGAATGTGCTAAAACTCGCTGCGGCATATTAACTTTCGGGGGGCGATTTATCCAATTTCAAGGGAGCCATCATGTTCAAGGAATTTAAGGAATTCGCGATGCGCGGCAATGTGCTGGATATGGCCGTGGGAATTATCATCGGAGCATCGTTCGGAAAAATCGTCACCTCGTTTGTGAACGATATGCTGATGCCGCCAATTGGCCGGGTGCTGGGCCGGGTGGATTTTTCCGATCTCTTCATCAACATCTCGGGGAAATCATACCCCTCGATGGCCGCGGCCAAAGCAGTCGGCGCCGCCACCATCAATTATGGAATGTTCCTCAACACCATTCTGGATTTTCTGATTGTGGCATTCGCGGTCTTCCTGCTGGTAAAACAGGTCAACCGCTTCCGGAGGGCGCCGGAGCCAACCGCAACCACCAAGACATGCCCTTTGTGCCTCTCCGTCATTCCATTGGGAGCGGCTCGTTGCATGTATTGCACAGCGGATTTGAAAGCGGCTTAAGCCGCTAATCGAATCCAAGATTGCGAAGATAAGTAGCTACAGCCGCAAACAAGTGAGCGCTAATTGCGGGAACTTTTCTGCTTGGCAAACTCAAGATGCTGCCGGAGGCGTTCGAGCACTTGCGGCTCTTCACCGTCATGCATTTCGCGCTCGACTTCCATTAGGGCGAAATGGACAATATCGTGGTGATGAAGGTCCGACACGCCCAGCCGTTCGCTGGTTTCCAGCCATAGCTTGTGTAGCAGATCGATCTCCGTCACGGTTAGCTTGGGGGCGTGAGGCCCAAGGTAGAACACGTGATCCAATGTTGCTGGAGTAATAAGCATGAGCGTAAAAGGAGGACGCGGTTCTTCCAGCCGTTCCCACGCGAGACCCGCCTCGCGGGCTTGCTCCTCCACGCTGGTCTTCGCCGAGGTGCCCGCCACAATCATCTTTGACTGCAAGCCCACCGCCGCGCGTAAAATTCCATCCCACGCGGTGCTGGAGGACGCTACCACCAGATGCACCGGCTTGCCCTCGGTTTCGGCGATATTCAGCACCTTGGTAAATGTCAGTTGCTCGATGGCGCTGAATAACTGTTCCGGCGCCAGTTCCGATTCGCCGGCGGCCGACCGGCGCAGCACACGGATGTGCAGCACAACCACGTCTTCCTCGGATGATTTCACGCGACGCAAAATCGCTTTCACATGCTCCAGCGCGTAGTAGTTGCTCACCGCCACCAGCACGTTGCCGGGACGGCAGCCGACCGTCTTGGGCGTCAGATCCGCTTCGGGCGCGAGGTTGAACTGATCCAGCTCCACGTGCTGGCCCGCGCGCCGCTTGTTAATCACGCGTTCGGAAATTTCAAATGCTATAAATAGACCCGCCGTAAAAATTACACCCGCAACTGTAGCCTCCGGCTTGGTGAAAAGGTTAACCACGGCGATGCCCAGCAGAACGAGTGTGATCAGCCCGAGCCCCAGCGGAATCTCCACTCCGAAAATGGTGAAGTTCAGCGGCACCCGATACTCGCGATCCTGCTTGTGTGTATAGCGCAACACCAGGACCGCAACACCCTTCAGTGCAAAACTCCAAATCACGCCAAACGCATACAGGTTGGCCAGAAACGTAACATCGCCGCGGCTGATAATGATGGCGGCAAGCTGGCACGCCACCACCAGATTGATGATGCGGTGCGACGTCCCAAAGCGCGGGTGTGGATGGCGAAACCACTCCGTGAGCACGCCATCTTCCGACACGCGGTTCAACACACCGTTGGACCCAACGATGGCGGTATTCACCGCGCCAGATAGAATCAGTGTTCCCACCACCACCACGAACGCATGGAAAACAAGGCGCAGCAAATACGGCCCCTCCAAGTTCATGGCCAAGCCGCCAATCAGGTTCTCGTAATACAGGTGCCGGTGGTGATCGGGGATGATCATCACCGCAAAGAAGGAAACTAGCGAAGTGAATACCAGGCTATAGACGAAAATAATCAAGCCGGTTTTCTTCAGGTTCTTCAGCTTGGGATGCTCGATTTCGCGGTACACCTGAGCCAACGATTCCTCACCGCTCATGGCCAGCACGGAATGTCCCAAAGCGACAAAAATCGCCACCACGCCGAAAAACTTGCCCCATTGGCGAATGGTCGCTTCATGCAGCCAGCCGAGCGCCTGCGGAGAGAAATGAATATTCGCCGGGCGTGGAATAGGGGGCAGCGCCGAATGGCGGAGCCAAACGGTGTAACCGCACCACGCAATCAGGATGACCACCATTACGGTGGTGAGCTGCATGATGCGCAGGGCCTTCTCGCTCGATTCGGGTATGCCCTTGATGTTTTGCCACCAGAAATACAAGGTGACGATGCAGGCGAAAACCGCCGCCGTGACATTGCTCTGCACGGTCATATGCAAGTGGGCGTAGGCCAGCAGATCATTAATCAGGCTGCCGAGATATTGGCCGGCGGAAACTCCGCTGATGGGGCCTGTAAGGATGTAATCGAACATCAGCGCGGACACGGAAATCTTGGCCAGCGTGCCGCCCAGCGCTTCCTTCACCACGCGATAGACGCCGCCGCGCACGAACATGCTGCAGCTTTCCACGTAAATGGAGCGCACACAGTAGGAAAACAGCATGATGGCCAGAATGAACCACGGCGCGGTCTTACCGATGAATTGCTCGGCCTCGCCTCCGGCGTAGTACGCGGAGGACGCCAGGTCATTCAGCACTATGGCTGCGGCCTTCCAGTAAGAAATAAAACTGAGCATCGCCGTGGTGGCGACAAGAACCTGAACAGCTGGGCGAATTACGCTTCTCGTGGAATCAGGCGTGGTGGGAGTGGATGCCATGAGCGCGGCGACGGGCCGGTTAAGAAATATACGATTAAACTGCGTTTAAGGAAAGCAGCGGCCATGACCGAAGTGTGCCAGTGAGGGGAAATCCACGCGGAACACGACGAAAGAGATGTATATAACCCACCTTCTACGGGTGGCGGAAATGAACGCAAATACATATTCCCACAAACGTAGTTATTCGTGAAAACTGCTGATGCTACCCATTCCAAAACTTCTTACTTGCTCGGAGGGAGAATTTGGGCAGGTTCGGGGGCATTCACAGCCGGCGTGTCCGGGCAAGCGACGAGTTCGGGATAGCAAATGGGCTGACGAGCAGCGGCGGTTTTCTTTTTCGCCTGCTGATACCTTGAAGTGACGCGTTTCACGTAGGACTGAGTCTCCGGGTAGGGAGGCACTCCGTTGTACTGTTCCACGCGCTGGGGCCCGGCATTGTAGGCGGCCAGGGCGAGGTCGGTATCGCCGTGGTATGCAGTCAACAGGTCGTGCAAATAACGCGTGCCGCCATCAACATTCTGACTGGGATCAAGAGCATTCGTAACCGAGTAGCGCGAAGCCGTGCTGGGGATGAGTTGCATCAGACCTTGTGCGTGCTTCGGAGAAACAGCCCGTGAATTGAAACCTGATTCGGCGGAAATCACACTGGAAATCAACTCCTGATCCACGCCGTTTTTTTGAGCCGCTTGTTGGATAATTCTGCCGTATGGGCCGCTGGGTTCCGCTGGAACACCGCCCGTCAGAAACACATCCTCTGGCTCAATACTCACCACGTCGGCCGCCGCCACGTCCACGGTGCCGCCGCCGAGATACAGGCGCATTGTGTCTCCGTCGCGCTCGTAACTGGTGATATGAATTCGCGCCCCACTGCGCATTACGGCGTAATCGGCGCGCGCCGGCGGAGCACCAGCCAGAGCGAATAATGAAGTCATGGCAATGGAGCTTGCCAGTAAGTAGAAACCGATCTTCATCCTATTCCCCAAGAGCAAATTTTCGGATAGCCACCGCCACCCCGCCCTCGTCATTACTTAGAGTAACTCGCCAGGGCGCCGAATTTACAGATGTTTTTGCCTGAAGTTTCAAAGCCGGCGAGGCATTGCCCATAACCACCGGCAAACCCGCAAAGGCCAGCATTTCACGGTCGTTCCAGTTATCGCCGATGGCCATAATTTCCGAACGGGCGATATTGCGACTTCCCGCCCACTCCTCCAATGCACGGCCCTTGGTGCAGCCCGCGCACAGTACATCCACAATTGTGAAATCGCGTGATTCGTATTCGGTCACCGCGATCTCGAAATTAGGCCCCTTAGCGGAGTCAATACCTTCAATGGCGTGACCTTCGGTAAGATGCTCTCTCCCGCCGCCGCGCTGCCCGTGCTCGATGGGCACGAAGCAGGGGCCCACCTCACGCGCGCCCGAGTCTCCGACCGGCAATCTTGTCGGCGCGCTCTCCGAATAGACGGCCCCCGCATCGCGGCCGCCACGGTTGGCCTGCAGCCGCGGCACGATACTTCTCATCGTATCCACTGGACCGGTAAATACAACCTGAATCGGATCTTCGGTCAGGCAGGTTTCCAGGGGGGATATTTGAGCGATAAATTTGCGGTTGGCTTCGTAGTATTTCTGGCGCGCCGTATTGGTGAAGATGAGTGATTCGTAAATGACTTGACCCTCGCGTGGCCGGTCAAATACCACCGACGCGCCCTCGCGATATCCCGCGGTGATTTCCAGCACGCGTCGAGCATGCTCGCGAGGCAAGAGGCGCCGAGCGTGCGTTTCGCCATTTTTCGAACGGATCAATGCCCCGTTGCTGACAATCATCACAAATTCCAGATCAATTTGATCGGCGATGGTCTTGGCGAAATCGTAACGGCGCCCGGTAACTAGCGCTATTTCAATGCCCCGCGCACGAGCGTCGGCGATGGCTTGCATGTTTTCGGCGGGAATACGCCCCTGGCTATCAAGCAGCGTGCCATCAATATCCAAGGCTATGAGTTGAATGGCCATTGCTTTATTCTAGCCGCCATTCCAGGCCGCCCGCCGGTACAGGGAAATATCTAAATATCGGAGGTGCGCTCGGGGCCAGAGTCAGGATCGTGCTCAGGATCGGGGTCAGAGTCGGTATCGGGGTTTTGCGCGGCGGAGATCTGCTCAAGCTGCAGCCGCCAATCGAGCTGGCGTATTACTTCCGGGCGTTCGCGCCAATTTTCCAGCACTTTTACGCGTAAATCCAGGAAGATGTGCGTGCCGAAAAGCTTCTCAATGTCACGCCGCGCTTCCGTGCCAATTTTCTTGATCGTTTCGCCGCGCTTCCCCACCAGAATCCCCTTCTGGCTTTCCCGCTCGACACACAGGGTGGCGTAAATCTTCAACAGTTTTTCGTGCTCCTCAAAGTGATCCACGAAAACGGCTATGGCGTGCGGCACTTCCTCGCGTGTTAGGCGAATGGCTTTTTCGCGAATGAACTCCGCCGCTAGAAAGCGCTCTGGTTGATCGGTAAACTGATCAATGGGAAAGAACGGCGGATTTTCCGGCAGGTCTCGTATCCAGGCATCCAGGAGTTGCGGCAGGCCGTCTCCCTTCATTGCCGAGATCGGAAAAATCTCCGCAAAATTCTGCTCGTTGCGAAACTGATCAATCAATGGAAGAAGCTTCTCCTTGGCGACGGCGTCGATCTTATTCAACAGGAGATACACCGGCCCGCGAAAGCGGCGAGCGCGTTCAAGTCCCATGCGGTCATCGGGACGCAACGGGCTAGTCACGTCCATCATCAGCGCGAGAATATCCACGCTTTGAAGCGCCTGACCAACTTCCTCAATCATGTGCCGGTTGAGCGCCGTCCGGCCAGTATGAAGACCGGGCGTGTCAATCAACACGGCTTGCGCATCGGGGCGATTGACGATCCCCTGTATTCGATTACGGGTCGTTTGCGGCCGCGGAGTAACGATCGCCACTTTGTGGCCGGTAAGCGCGTTAACCAAAGTGGACTTCCCCGCATTGGGCCTTCCGATAATGGCGATGAACCCGGAATGAAAGCTCAACGGAACCTCATCGCGAGGCCGCCACTGACGCGGAAACTTGGGGATTGCGCCGTGCTCTCACTCGCAGCACCTTACGTTGATTGGCTTCTATAATGTCGAACAAGATCCCCCCAAATTCAAGCGTCTCTCCCGCCTCCGGCACATGCCCCGCCACGCGATTCATCAGCCCAGCAATCGTAGTGGCGCCTTCGTTCTCCAGGGATTCATCCCATTCCACGCCGAATAGTTTCTGCAGCCGTCCCAGCGGTAGACTGCCCCGTACCACCAAACTGCCCGAAGGTTCGCGAACCACGTCGGGCGCGGGTTGCCTTCGCTCGTCGCCCATTTCCCCTACAATTTCCTCGATCAAATCTTCGGCTGTGACGATGCCCGCCGTGGACCCATATTCGTCAACGCAAATGGCCATTTGCTGATTCTTGCGTTGCATCTCCTTCAGCAATTCCGAGCCCAGTTTTGTTTCGGGCACGAAAAGCACAGGGCGCACCAACTCGCGCACGGTATGTTGGGCAGCGTCAGCTTCGTGAAAATTGAGAATGTCGCGAGCCAGCGCCACGCCGATGACGTCATCCAAATCAGTTTCGAATACAGGGATGCGCGAATGTTTTTTCTCCACCAGCAGACCCCGCAGTTCTTCCAGCGAGGCGTCAGCGCGGATAGCGACAATATCCGGCCGCGGAGTCATCAGCACGCTTATGCGCTTATCGCCAAACTCCATCATCTGCTCGATAAGTCGCGCCTCATCATGCTCGATGATTCCCTCTTCAGTGGCTTTCTCAACCAGCGCTTCGATAGCTTCCTGATTGTCGGGGGTTTCTTCGCTTTCCTCTTCTTCGGCCAAGCGAAGCATATTGACGAAGAAATGGAGTGTCGCCTCTACCGGCATGATTAGGAGCACTAAGGCGCGCAGAAACGGGACCAGCGGAATCAGCCACTTGCTGCGCGTCCTTACCACCAGCAGCGCGGGGAGAAAGTGCATTCCAATGACGACTTCCGCGCCCAGCAGGAACAACAGCTCGGCCGCCATCCCCGCGCGCGTACCCGCACCCTGAAAAATATCGTGTGCCGCCACCACCGCGGTAAGTGCCAGCCACAGCCGCACCAGCATACTGAACGAGCTGGCTCCGCGACGGCGATTGACGCTTAGTCGCCGCTCGATGCGCTCGGAAAATATATCCAGATTTTCGCGTACAGGTCCGCTGGTAATGTGATTTAGTTCCCGGTAAAGCCGGTCCACATACGCCAGCCCTACCAGGCCGCCGCTAAGGACCGCCCATTGCAGGAATTGCAGAAAGCTGGACATTGCGGGCATGGCTTTACGTCAGACCAAGGCTGCGGCGCAATCGCCTTTCCCTGCGCGCCATTTGTCCATGATCGGTTTCATGGTCATAGCCGAGCAAGTGGAGCAAGCCATGAAGGATTAAAATTTTCATTTCGTCATCCAGCGTCCGCCCCAGTTCCCGTGCATTTTGGCGAGCCACAGCAGGCGCGATCGCTACGTCGCCCAGATAGCTGGCGAGGTAGGGACCATCCTCACCGCTCACGGCGTGCCGCTGAGGCGAAGCTTTTCCGGGGCGTCGGCTTCGAATCCGGGGCGTGCTACGGCGGCCAGCCCGATTAATAGTTCGCCGAGTTTCTGCGCCGGCCGCGAAAGAAAGCACGTCCGTAGGTGCCGGCTTGGCGCGGTATTGCAGGTTCCAGCGCGCCATCATGGAATTTGTTACCAGGGACACCGTGACCGATTCGGTCGGTACTCGCAGCAATTCGCACGCTTCCGCCAAAAACCGCTTCAGGGGTGCAATGGAAACACGAACGCTTCGTTGGCTATTGATCATCATCAGGGAAAGACTATTCGCCGATAACGTGGCGCACGATCTCGCGAACCGGCGCGGGCGCACCACGTCGCCGATCGTGAGCGGCAGACATTTCGTCGTAGGCTTTAATTATGCGCTGTACCAAACTGTGGCGCACTACGTCCTGATCGTTGAAGTAAATACTTCCAATCCCTTCAATGCCGAAGACGACTTCCATGGCTTCCACCAGCCCGGAGCGGCGCGAATCCGGCAAGTCTATCTGAGTAATATCGCCGGTGATTACCGCCTTGGAATTGAAGCCCAGGCGCGTGAGGAACATTTTCATTTGCTCGCTGGTAGTGTTTTGCGCCTCATCCAGAATCACGAACGAATCATTCAACGTTCGTCCGCGCATGAACGCCAGTGGCGCAATTTCGATTATTCCTTTTTCGAGGAAGCGCTCCAGCTTGTCGGCATCCAGCAGGTCATAGAGTCCGTCATACAGCGGCCGCATGTACGGATCCACCTTTTCCCGCAGCGTCCCCGGCAAAAACCCCAGCCGCTCCCCCGCTTCCACCGCCGGGCGAGCAAGGATGATGCGTTCTACCTGCTTGGTGAGCAGCGCGGAAACCGCCATGGCCACGGCCAAGTACGTCTTCCCCGTGCCACCCGGCCCGATGGCGAATACCATATCGTGAGACTCAATCAGGTCCATGTACTGGCGCTGATTCGAGCCGCGAGGCAGAATGCTCTTTCTGCCAAAAACTCGTGAGTGGCCCTGAGACGCAACCCCGTGAACCGAAACCGCCGGCTCGCGGGCAGCCAGCCGAATCAAGTCCTTCACTTCTCCATTGGTTAGATTGCGGCCTTCGCGAATGAGACGGTTATAATCCTCGAAAATTCGGGTGGCCCGGGTGACCGGCACCGGCTCGCCTTCAATTTCGATTTCACCATCGCGGAATTTGGTGATAACGCGAAGCGAGGTTTCCAGCAGCTTCAAATTCTCGTCCAAGGTGCCGAAAAGCTCGGTAATACCCCCGGCGAGTCGAACGGTGTGCTTCATCAAGTGGCGGGAATGCCTCCAGACCTAAATGCGCTTACCTAGAATGCCTAACTTAGGGTATCCCGCCAACTCGCCACGGTCAATAGAACCAGCCACCACGGATATTATGGGGCCGGTGACACCAGGGCAGGCGCGGGAGTTGGAGGCGGCGCTCGCGGCGTTACCCCCTGCTGGACCGCTGCGGGGAATGCAACGTGCGGCGCTTCGCGCGATCCTCCAACCGCCTCAAAATAGGCATTGTTGCGCTGAAAGCCGGCCCAACTGGCGAAAATATTGTTTGGAAAAAGTCCAATATAAGTGTTGTAGTCCTGTATTGCGTCATTGTAACGGCGCCTTTCGACGGCAATGCGATTCTCTGTGCCCGCAAGCTCGTCCTGCAAACGGAGGAAATTCTCATTGGACCTGAGCTGCGGATAATTTTCGACCACCACCAACAGGCGCCCCAACGCCCCATCCAGTTGGTTGTTGGCGGCGATCTTGTCGGCCGGACTATGCGCGCCTATCAGCGCGGCACGCGCGTTGGCTATGGCGGTGAATACGGTCACTTCCTGCGCGGCATAACCCTTTACCGTCTCCACGAGGTTGGGAATCAGGTCGGCGCGGCGCTGCAATACTACGTCCACCTGTGACCATGCCGCCTTTACCGTTTCGTTTTTCGTAACCATTTCGTTGCGATGATTGACATACGAGCCGCCAATCATCAAGGCGATCACCACCAGCACAATGATTACAATCAGAGCCTTCTTCATGCTTTCCTCCGCGCGTTACTGTATCACAATGTTCGGACGGGATTTCCCGTATCTTAAGTCTGTCCCGGCCGCGACTCCAGCCGCCGGTCAATCTCGTCAATGGCGCGATCAACGAATGCCAGATACCCCGGTAGGGTTCCCTTCGCATCCATTTTGCCGCGCTCGACCTTTCCCCCACGCATTGCCAGCGCGGTCTGAAATGCGGAGGGATCCGCACCAGCCAAATGCGCTATCCTCAAAATAATCTCCTCGCAGTTTTCGGGAACTTGCTCACCGAGCGCAATGAGCGCGTGACGAAACCACCCCGTAAATGGAAGGACCGAAGCGACCAGAATAGCCGCGATTTTCTTTTCATTGCCGCGCACCAGTATCACTTCCTGACGCAAGCGCAGCCACCCGGTGCGAAGGACCCGCTCCACCTGCAGACGATGCAACTCCATGGGCACCCGCATCCGCGAGAGAAAGTCTTCGCCGAAGAGAGTGCGGTGATGCCGCTTCATATCCAGAAGCTCGATGGCAAAAATATCCGCCGAGCGTTCCAATTCCTGCAATGTGAAGACGTGAGGCGCGGGCACCCCTGCTTCCATAAGCCATTTCACCGGGTCGCCCAGCGATTCCAGCTCCCCCGCGCCTGTGCGCTCAACCAGGCAAAGGATATTCAACTCGTCCTCGCGGGCCGGCAAATCGTCCGAATCATTCGCCGCAGAACCGTATAGCAGCACTGCTTTCAGGTTGTGACCGGCACTGGTCTTCAGCCGCCGCACCAATTCATCCAACAACCGCGCAATCTTCGGGTCAGTCTTCTGTCCGGTTTTAACTTCTCTGCCCGTCTTCACGTCAATGGATAACACGCTGTTCGTCTCCCAACCGTTCTTCTATCAATCCTCGTACCGCAAATCAACCAGAAAAATCACCATCCCCCGCTGGCGCCCCCGCCACCCGACATCCCCCCGCCAAAGCCGCCAAACCCACCGCCGCCCCCACCGAAACCGCCACC